>ERZ1740072.54-NODE-54-length-68298-cov-9.429773_pt1 | contig 68298 bp, 63 predicted proteins | sample MGYA00581733_ERZ1740072 | MGnify/ENA primary metagenome ERZ1740072 (study PRJEB43018, sample SAMN04849741) | marine metagenome | isolation source: floating plastic debris | place: Pacific Ocean | collected 2008-08-30 | study: EMG produced TPA metagenomics assembly...
GGGGGCTCTGTATACTGTAATCTATAGGTAGTCTATTTAAACGCAATCGCCTAAATAGGATAGCGATCGCAAAAATTCACTCACCTCTTGAATATAGTCAGCCCGCTTGGACCGTCGTTGAGGCACATGGTGTAGCGTCCGAATCGGGAAGGGAATAGTTAGCCCATTACGCTTAGCTGCATAAAAAATGCGCGTACTAAACTCATTGTGAATCGTTTCAACGGTGAGTTGGTCAAAGATCCGCTGGGTCAAGATAGTGCGGGCTCGTTGCCAGGTGAGCAGCCCTATAACAGCGGCAGACCCAAGGCTAACTAATAGCACGAGCATCACTTTTGACTTGATTCTGAGCCGTGCTGGTCCGACCATGCCATGCTCCCTAGGCCATTCAGTGGAGAGAGAAAAGGGGGAAGACTCCCCCCTTGAGGTTATTCCTGCTGTGAGCCCAGGAACGGTGGTTCCGTGGAAAGCTAGTCGCTATAGCTTCGTTTCAATCAAGGAGCTAGGCGCTTCGTCTACCATGGAGAAACCTGCATAGGCAATCTGACCATGTTCGTGGATATCGAGACCTTCGATCTCTTCGTAATCGTGCACCCGAATACCGAGGGTCATTTTCAATGCCAGCCAACAGAGGTAGCCGGTACCAACTGTAAAGCCTCCATAGGCAACAACACCGACTAGCTGAATCCAGAACTGGGGCAGGCCAGCGTTCGCCCCAAAAATACCAACGGCTAGCGTGCCCCAGATACCGTTGCACAGATGTACTGAAATAGCGCCCACCGGATCATCAATGCGCAGGGCATCGAAAAAGTCGATGGCAAACACGACCAGTACACCAGAAACACAGCCAATAATAATGGCAGAGATAAAGGAGACTTGGTTACAGCTGGCGGTAATGCCCACCAAACCGGCTAAGATGCCGTTGATCACCATACCGAGATCTGGCTTTTTGTTCTTGATCCAAGAAACCATGGTGGCCACGGTACCCCCGGCAGCACCTGCCAGGTTGGTGGTAATGGCGATGTAGGCAATGTTTTCATTGGCCGCTAGTTCAGAACCAGGGTTGAACCCAAACCACCCAATCCAGAGAATTAGACAGCCCAAGGTGGCCAAGCTGAGGTTATGGCCAGGAATGGGTTTAACTAACTTGCCTTCATACTTGCCATAGCGGGCTCCGAGGACAATGGCTCCCACCAGAGCTGACCAACCGCCAACGCTGTGAACTACGGTGGAACCAGCAAAATCAGAAAACCCAAGATCTGCTAGCCAGCCACCACCCCAGGACCATTTGCCTGAGATACAGTAAAAGGCAATGTTAACTACGCTAAAAATCAAAAAGGAATCAAATCGGATACGCTCAGCTACGGCTCCTGAAACAATGGTGGCGGAGGTGGCTGCAAAGGCGGCCTGAAACAAGAAGAAAATTGTGACGGGCAACCCGGTGGGGAATGGATCTAGCCCATAGGTAGCAGAATCTCCTGATATGAAGAACCCGCTGAGGCCAATCAGCCCACTGCCCTGGCCAAACATAAAGCCAAAGCCGACCGCCCAATAGGTTAGGAGTGCTAACCCAAATACAATAATGTTCTTAGAGAGGATATTGACCGCGTTTTTTTGGCGGCACATACCTACTTCTAACATGCCGAATCCGGCATTCATGAACACGACTAGGGTGGCGCAGACTAGGATAAAAACAACATTGAGATTCCCTTGCTGCAAGGCAACCTGCTCGGCTAAGGAATCTAGGGTAACGGTTTCTTGGGCAACGGTGAATGTGGAAAATGCGATCGCAAACCAAATCGACGTCAAAAAAAGAACTCTGACACGATGCTGATTAATCCACTGCAGCAAACGGACTAAGACATCATAATAACGAGTATCACCTCCGGTGGCAGGAGAACAGCTCTCTCGGCGTTTAACGTGTTGCTCTGTGTGACTAGACATTATCACTCCTAATTCATAAAGCAAGCCATCTATTTATGGTACAAATATCTCTCTTCTCAAACCCTCTCAAAGCCATAGAATCTGACACCAGCGACTGTTCTGGATTTTGATAACAATAGCGACAAGAGTTCGAAGACTTAGTTCTGGGCAAAGTCTACAGCTAGACGCGAACCAATTAAATAATTGTGAGACTTCATACCTAAAAAGATTTGGCTCTGCCGGTTTTATAAGGAAGCCTTTATTGCCTAACGGAGTTCCCAAGAACTCTAAAGTCCTAACTTTAGGACCCTAGGACTTTAGATGTTAAGCAATAAAGGCTGATAAAATTCCATTGGAAAAAGGTGTCCGTGGAATTACCAATAATCTAAACTTAGCTAATCAAAGAAGTAAAGTCTGATTGTTCTGGAAAATAGTCTTCTATTTAAGAATCAAGGTGTTAAGAAAAATAAATAACTCGGGTTTTTGAAATCATAGAAATTGGAATCTAATGAGCTGCCAGCTGATAGAATGCTGTAGGCCCCTACAGGCATGATAGCTGTGCTGCAATAAGTATTTGGTTTGACGTCTTGATCGAGGTTCATTTATATAAAAACCCCACATTTTTTTGGTCTGTATTGAAAAAAATAGAAGTTTCAAGAGATTTGTTAGCTGTTATTTAATTTTCAATGTCTTTAGTTATGAATATATTGTCTCTATTAAATGTAGAATCAAAAGATAAGAGGATTCAAAGTCGGAAAAGACGGCTATTTGGATACTTCACACTCTCTTTTTGATAAGTAAAAGTTCTATCTAAATAGGTTGAATTCCTATGGCAAGGACTCAACTAATAGACTAGGAAAAAACTAATAAGAGTCAAAATATCTATACATCTAGAACATGACTGATTGGTTCTGTATCCTTAAACGCTAAGCTGTTGTTGAAAGTATGTACGATAGATATCACAGCTGGGAATGGCCTGATATCCATTGATTGTGATCAGTCCAAGGCTTTCTAAGCGATACATGGTAACAGCATCTAGTTCCACACCTTCTGTGGAAGAGACCACTTGTTTGAACGAGATCGCTAAATCTTGCTCTTCTTTTAGAAGCGCTAGATAATTACGTAGGTGAGTACCATAAATACCCGATGGCGTGGATGCGTTTTTCAGGAGCGTATTGATAGATAGAGACTTCGTTGCAAGATGATATAGAAAAACATTGACCAAATAGGGATGTCCGCCGACCAAATCTACTAGAGCTTTTCCTATTGAGTCATTTTCTGTTTTGACACCATAGCGGGTTGCTAACTCTGCTACCTGGGCAACACTGAATTTGGGTAGTTTGATAGCCTGGCCAATATTAAAAGGGGATTGATTGATTTTTAACGGAACATAAATTTCAGTAGAGTGAACAATGACAATACGGAGGCTACGCCAAAGAAAGTTCCAGCGAGCTTTTTCATGCCAGGAGCGCAGCAGAGGAAAAAAATCTTCGGCGATCTTGGGATGTTCAATCAGTCTCTCCGCAGCCCCAATGATCAATACAGTAGGCGTCTTCCTATTTTCTAAAAGATATTCCTGGTAATAGAATTCACTACTGACCTTGTGCCCCATGGACGCATCCCAAAATTCAAGCAGTTTGGGTGATAGATTTAACGACTGGCTGCTGCGCACACAAAACCACTTGAGAAATGTGTCAATGCTGTTAAAAACAGCTTCATCTACGGTCTGCAAATCGAGATAGATCGTTTGATAATTGTTTTGATGAGCAGTTTCAATCAATCGAAATACTAGGGAGGTTTTCCCCATCTTTTTGGGTGCTTTGATGCGCAAAAAACCACCAGGGCGTTGAATTTCTGACAGCGCTAAGTCTTCATTGGGAGGACGCTGGATGTAAAATGGAGAATCTATTGACAGTGGGCCAGATGGATATAGCTGTTGCGTGGATGGTGACTCTGTGCCCAGATACGCAACAGGTTTAGCTAAATTTGACGACGGGAGCGGCTCCAGGTAGTCTCTTAATACGAACAGTAAACTCTTCTTGGTTACTCGCTGGCCTAGGGCCTGGGATATGGCTCGCCATAGCTTGTAACCCGTATCTTTGAGGTGAGCGTCTCCATATCCTGACTGCCTCGCCATCTGCTCATAGGTTTGCTTGTTCCAGGTTTGCCCTAGAACGATCCGTTCCGCTGGGGTAAGCTTACGTTTAAGTAGTCGCTTTTCAATAGCTAGAAGAACTTCATCGGGGTCCATAGACAAGGGCAGAAACTGGGAACTCCACAGGAATTACTTATAACATTCTCACATAAATCTTAAACTCAGATAGGTTGTGGAATGGCTTCCGTCTTTTCCGTCTTTTCTGACCTATTGCTGTTTATGTTTTGATACATGCTACATCTATATATCTAGCTATCTGTTAAGTTTTCGCAGAGAGTGCGATCGCTATCTGCCACATCAGCATTCGTTCGCAAGTAGTCGGCAACCCAATCACAGGCATAGTCCAGCTCGTTTAAGGCCAGCACCTGCTCTAGATTCCATCGAGTGAGGGTGCCATCTTCAGCCACTGTCACCAGTTCTTCCGTAGAGCTAAATTTCACGTCTTTGAAACCAGGGCCGTGACCATACAGCGTTTTGATTTTTTCTCCTTGTAGAGACCACAGGGTCACTGTATTATCGGCACTGGCCGTTGCCAGCATTTGACCATCGGCACTAAAATCCACTCCAAAAATTTCATTGGTATGCCCTTCAAAGGTTCTGATCAAGGTGCCATCCCATCGCCACAGCTTAGCCGTCGCATCGCTGCTGGCAGAGGCAAAAAATTGGCCATCAGGGCTTACTGAGAGTCCAAAAACAGCGGCATCGTGACCCTGAATCTCATGGAGAAGCGTGCCATCAGCCTGAAAAATCTGGAGCGCACCACTGCCACTAGAAGCAGCCAGCCGCTGACCATCGGGGCTAAACTCGACCCTAAGACCTAAGTCCTTATTACCCTGAATCGTTTGAATGAGTTTGCCATCTGTGGTCCACATCAAAATGCGGCCATCTTCGGCGATGGCCGCTAAACGCTGACTATCGGGACTGAAGCTCACACTCCAGGCTTGTAACTCGTTGAGGCCTTGTAGGTCTTGCAAAAGCTTTCCTGCGGGGTTCCAGAGCTGCACAGTTCCATTCGCACCTGCTGCTGCAATCAGTTGACCATTGGGACTGTAGTCAAACCCAAATAGTGTGTCTTGTCCGGCGTCCAGGGTAGCAACGATGCTGCGATCGCGATCCCAAACATGAACAATAGGACTGTCTCCAGAAATGAGACGTTCCCCATCGGGGCTGATGGCAATATCCCAGACATCGTCATCCAAAAAGATAGTTTGCAGCAGAGGGGACTCCCATTGCCTCAGGTGAGCTGTGCTACTGCTGTCTATCGTCACCATGGTTTGAGCATCGCTGAAGCCAATGCCACGCATGTCACCTGCCGTTTGAAGCGTGCGCCAGGGAGAGCCGTCTATCCCACGCATCCAGATAGTGCGGTCTAGACCAGCAGAGGCGATCACCTTACCATCGGGGCTAAAGTCGATGCCGCCAACGCGCTTTGTATGGCCTGCCAACGTTGCCATCAGTGTGCCATCCGGTTGCCAGAGCTGCACCATCCGGTCATCGCCACCAATGGCGATTGTGTCACCAGTGGGGTTAAAGGCTCCACTCCAGAGGCTGCCGCCGCTAGTAGCCGCCGTTAACGTACTCAAAAGCTGTCCGTCAAGCGTCCAAACTTTAGCAATGTTATCTAGACCGGTTGAGAGAATCAGCTGCTTGGTAGCATGCATCGCAACTCGCAAAACACCACTTTGGTGCCCAGGCAAGGTATTGAGTAAGGTGCCGTCTAGATCCCACACTTTCACCGTTTGATCAGCGCCCCCTGACACTAAAAACTCAGCTCCATCGCTGTGGAATGTTACATCCCAAACTGGGCCTGTGTGGGCCTGAATCGTTTGAACTAACGTTTTATCAGTTGTGTTCCAAAGCTTTAAGCTGCCATCTAAATTAGTGGTTGCCATTAGCGGTCGGTGGGGATGAAACGCCACACCATAGCTATCACCTGCATCTTCAAACACATGTAATAGCTGACCATCCTGAGCCCAGAGTCTGGCGACAGAATCTCGACTAGTTGTGACAATCAACTTCCCGTCTGGGCTATAGCCAACCGCTAGAATCGACGTTTTATGTCCTGACAGCCGATTGCGTTCGTTCATCCAGTAAACAATCTGATGCAGCGCGCGATCGGCGGCGGCTTCTAGCTCTGGATGAGGCTCATTAATGACTTGGAGCTTGCCCTTGGCCTTAATGGCATCAACCAGGGCATCCAGTTCTTGGTGGGCTGCAAACTGCCCTTCTGCCGATGAAATGAGCGCCTGAACTTCATTCAAACGAGCCGTGTTCTCGCTGGCGATCGCCCGCCGATATTGCAAAAAGGCGGCAGCACCCAGCAGTGAAACGATCGCCAGTGCCCCTGAGGTAATTCCTAGCAGAACCCGTTGTAAACGCGTTGTTCGTTTGGCAGCTTCAGCCTTTTCTAGATCTAGCGATCGCTGCACCTCACTTTGCTCCTGTTCTTGCCCCAGGGCCAAAAAGCGATAGTCCAAATCGCTGAGACTTTTTCCCCTGGCCCAGGTTTGGGCGTCTTGCAGCGCCTGTCCCCGCAGCAGTCGGGATTCATCGGTCTGCTTTGAAGCAACCCAAGCGTCAAACGCTTCCGAGTAAGGGCGCAGAGCGCTCAACTGTCGCTGTACCCATTCCAGGTCAAAAACAGTTTCATAAATTTGGTTTTTGGCACAGAGAGTTCCCTGTTGCTGCACCATCAACCCGCTCAGCAATAGATCAATTTGGTCGCGGCTATCGTCGGTGGGTATGGTTTGACCTTCTAGCCAGCGTTGATAAATTCCGAGTAGGCGTCCCGTGCGGCGATCGTCATTGAGGAGGCGATCGCGGATGGTGCGCAAATGCTCAGGTTCGTCTTGGGATTCCCAATGGGTGATTATTTGAGATCGCACCACGCTTTCCACCCAAAATTTTTCCATGCCTAGGGGAATATTGATCGGGTCATTCACCGCAGTTTGACTAGATGTAACCAACAGCTGACAGATCTTCTGGGTCAAAAAAGGTTGTCCGTTGGTCCAATTCAAGACTTCTTGCAGAATGGCTTGAGAATTATCAGTTTGCATCTCTAACCCATGGGCCAAGGGGGCCGCTTCTGCGAGGCTAAATCCTGAGAGAACAATAGCCCGACCAATATTAAAGGGGGTGCGTTGCTTATCAGCAATCAAGTCTGCTGGGGCCGCTACGCCAAAAATGGCAAAGGTGAGTCGCTGATACGTAGACTCTATGGTGCGACGGTTATAACAAAAGCGGATCAGGGCAAAAAAGTCATCAACCGAGAAGGGCAGATTCAGCAAACTATCGATTTCATCGACAAAAATAAACAGCCGTTGCTCTGGGCATTGAGCCAGCAGCAGCTCGATAAACTGGCTCAAAACTTGGATTAAAGACAGGTGGCTGTGGTCTTCCCACCAGCGACGAATATCCATAGTCTTTCGCAACCCCAGCTGTAGCGCCAGAGTGCCCATCAGACCGCGATACCATTGTTCTAGGGTAATGTGATCGCTACCAATATTGGTCACATCCACAACCGCACAGCGATAGCCTGCTTCCTGCAGGCGATGCCAGCTGCGCACCATCAGAGAAGACTTGCCCATCTGACGTGAGTTGAAGACATAACAGAACTCCCCTGCTAACAGAGCCGCATATAACTCTTTATCGGCCTGTCGTTCAATATAGGTAGGAGCTTTATAGTCAAGACTGCCGCCAATTTGGTAGTAGTTGGCCATGGTTAAGCTTGGGGGCGAGAGGGGGAACACCATCGCAGATGGTGCGATCGCGAGCTAAGACATCAACGTTAGTCGTCAAATAATCCTGGATCCAATCACAGGCGTAGCTCAGCTCGTTGAGTGCCAGAATTGTATCTAGACTCCACAGAGTTAGCGTTCCATTTTCGGCAACGGTGACCAGCAATTTTCCAGTGGAGCTAAATTTTACGCTCTTAAATCCAGAACCATTACCGTAGAGAGTTTTCAGTTTTTCTCCATCCAGAGTCCACAGGTTAACGGTATTATCGGCACTAGCCGTGGCTAACAGCTGACCATCCGCACTAAAGTCCACACCATAAACATTGTGGCTATGGCCCTCAAACGTTCTGACTAAGGTGCCATCCCAGCGCCACAGCTTCACCGTTTGATCGACGCTAGCTGTGGCAAAAAACTGACCATCGGGGCTCACTGAGAGTCCAAAAATATCTGAATCATGGGCCTCAAGGCGATGACGGAGAGCGCCATCTTGATCCCAAATCTGAACAGTCCCGTCGGCACCAGAAGAAACTAACTGTTGGCCATCGGGGCTAAAGGCCACCCGATACACTCGACCCTCATGCCCCGAGAGCGTGTGCAGCAGTTGTCCATCTACAGTCCAAATGCGAATGGTTCCATCTTCTGCCCCAGCGGCTACCCGCTGACCATCCGGACTAAAGGCCACGTCCCAAGTTTGAAGCTGGTGCCCTTCGAGCGTTCTTAAAAAACGGCCCGCCTGGGTCCACAGACGAATAGTGCCACTTCTACCAGCAGCAGCAATCAATTGTCCATCTGGACTAAAGTCAAACCCCAATAAGGTATCTTGCTCAGCTTCGAGGGTGGCTATTGTGTTGCGATTGGTATCCCAAACATTAATCTGAGAACTGTCGCCGCCAATAATTCTCTCGCCATTAGGACTAATGGCAACATCCCAACTGTTGCCGTCTAGAAAGATTGTTTTGAGTAAGGGTGTTTCCCACTGACGCAGTTGGGCTGTAATGCCGTTGCCTGCGGTCACGATTGATTGAGGCTGATTGGGAGAAAACCCGAGCCTGCGAATCTCTCCTGATAGCTGGAGCACGCGCCAGGGGTCTCCTTCTTTGCTCCAGATCCGTATGGTTTGATCAAGGGCCGTAGACGCGATCGCATCCCCATCCGCACTAAAGGCTAGCCGGTCAATGCGTTTGGTATGGCCCGTCAGAGACTGGAGTGAATCTGTTGCCGACTGCCAGAGCTGAATAACCGCGTCATTGCCCGCCATGGCCATGACATTCTCGGTGGGGCTAAAGGCCACGCTCCACACACTGCTGTTTGTCTCTGTTGCCGGAATGGATCTTAAAAGTTGTCCTTCTGCGGTCCATACATTGGCCGTACCATCTAGACTCGCTGAGCTAATGGTTTGGTCTGTAGGGCTAACGGCCACCTGCCACACCATACCTTTGTGCCCCGATAGGGTATTGATCAAGCGGCCATCTAAGCTCCACACCTTCACCTGACGGTCGGCTCCTCCTGAGACCAAAAAATCTCCCGTGGGACTAAATTCAACATCCCAAGCAGCCCCTTCATGGGCTTGAATCGTCTGCTCTAAGGCTTTGGTTTTCAGGTTCCAAATTTGTAAGCTCCCGTCCAAATTAGTGACAGACAACAGCTGCTGCTGGGGGTGAAAAGCTAAGCCGAAGGTGGTGGCATTGCCAGCAAAAGAGTGCAACAGTTGACCATCCGTTGCCCACAGTTTGACCGTCTGATCCGCGCTGGTGGTGGCCACGAACTCTCCGTCGGGGCTATAGGCGACCTCTAACACCGATGCTTCATGGCCAGAAAATCGATTGCGCTCACTCATCCAATAAATAATCTGCTGGAGCGCTCGGTCAGATGCCGCCATCAGCCCTTCTGGCACATCACTAAGATCTTCTAATCGACGCTTGGCCTTAATCGCATCCATCAGAGCGTCTAATTCTTGATGGGAGGCAAACCGACCTTCTGCCGATGAGATCAAAGCGCGAATTTCGTTGAGGCGAGAGGTTTGGTCACTAGCAATGGCCCGCCGATATTGCCAAAAGGCAGCCAGACCCAATAGGGAGACCACCACTAGTGCGCCTGACGTGATGCTTAACAAAATCCGCTGCAGGCGCGTTGTCTGTTGAGCGGACCGGGCTTTTTCTAACTCTAATGAACGCTGGGTTTCGATCTGTTCTTGCTCCTGACTGCTGGCCAGAAAGCGATAGTCTAAATCACTCAAACTTTTTCCCCGAGCCCAAATCTGGGCATCGCGCAGGGCCTGTCCTCGCAGCAGACGTGAAGCATCGGTTTGGTGGGATGCTATCCAGGCATCCACGGCTTCTGAGTAAGGACGCAGGGCCGTTAGCTGGCGCTGTATCCAGGCCAGATCAAAGACGGTTTCATAAATTCGATTTTTGACCACAAAATAACCATTGCGCTGTACCATCAGTCCGCTCAGCAGCAGCTCGATCTGGTCGCGACTGTCATCGGTTGGAATGGCCGCTCCTTCTAACCAGCGTTGATAGATACTCAGCAGCCGACCGGTACGGCTATCGTCATAGAGCAAGCGATCGCGAATGGTGCGCAAGTGTTCGGGTTCATCCTGGGATTCCCAATGGGTGATGATGTGCGATCGCACCAAACTCTCCACCCAAAACGTTTCCATGCCCGCCGGAACGCTGAGGGGCTCATTGATGGCACGTTGGCTAGAATCCACCAGGAGTTGACACACCTTTTGCGTTAAAAAAGGCTGGCCGTTAGTCCATTGCAAAACTTCTTGCAGGATCGCTTCAGTATTGGCCGTTTCGAGGTCTAATCCTTGAGCCAGTGGAGCCGCTTCCGATACGCTAAAGCCCTGTAGGACAATTGCTCGACCGATATTAAACGGCGTTCGTTGTTTGTCTGAAATCAAATCTGCTGGGGCCGCAACCCCAAAAATGGCAAAGGTGAGCCGCTGGTAGGCTGGTTCAATGGCTCGTCGGTTATGGCAATATCGGATTAACGCAAAGAAGTCATCAACAGAGAAGGGCAAATTGAGCAGACTATCGACTTCATCGACAAAGATAAACAGCCGCTGGTCTGGTGCATAAGCCAGTACAGTTTCGATAAACTGGCTTAGAAGCTGAATCAGTGACAGATGGTCGTGCTCGTCCCACCAGCTGCGAATATCAAACGTTTTTCGCAACCCCAGCTGCAGCGCCAGGGTTCCCATCATGCCTTTGTACCATTGCTCTGGAGTAATGTCATTGCTGCCAATGTTGGTGACATCGATCACCGCACAGCAATGGCCGTCTGCCTGTAGCTGATGCCAGCTGCGTACCATCAGGGACGATTTTCCCATCTGGCGCGAAGTGAACACGTAGCAAAACTCACCCGCTAATAAAGCTCTATAGAGTTCACCATCAGCCTGGCGTTCTATATATGTGGGGGCTTGATAGTCAAGACTGCCACCCACCTGATAATAATTGCCCATGGAAGAACCGGACGAGACCAGCGTCTGCTTTCTCTACTCTAAGGTCTGTGGCACCACTCTTAACGGGCAGCTGCTATTGCACTACCTGTCGTGCCTTTTGCAAAAGGCTTTCACTATTAGCTTTATAGGCATTGACTCGGTCCTGGGCAATTTGATGGCGCTCGTCTGACACGGGAACCTCAGCCATCAGATCAGAGGCTTGCTGCCAGCGGGCTGCTAGCGCTAACCAGTCAGCGGCGTTCTCAGCCGTCAGTCCATCCTTAGCAGCCTTTTCAGCAATGCGAACAGCCCGGGCAAAGGAATCGTAGGATTCTGGCAAAGGTAGCTGCTCGGCAGTCTGTGGCGACGTCGCAGCGGCAGGTGCGGGTGCGTTCAAACGTTGGCGCACGGCCCAAATGCCTACCCCGCTCAGCAATAGAGCAACGGACAGTCCGCCAATAATGCCACTGAGAAATGATTTACGCTGACGCAGGTCAGATTTTGAAGCCCCTTCGGGCATCTGTCCCCGAAACTTTGGCCGTCTGAGATCGCGAGCAATCCGCTTATACCAGTGGGGCTGCTTGAGGACGATCATTTCGGCCCATAGCAGCTGACCGTCGGGGTCGCGATTAATTTCTTCAAACCAAAGCAGCTGCTGCTCTTGGACTAGACGACTGTTAATCTTGACACGTCGAATCCGTCGCGGGGCGATGCCTTCAAGAATGGTACGAATATCTTCCACAACCACCGCTTTTTCAAGCTGTTTGTCTGTGGGGGCTTCGCATAATAGCTGGAGTACGCTATCGACAAATACGGCTCGAGTCCGAATTCCGCTGTTTGCTAGGCGATCGTTAAGGATCTGAATAATAGCTGCAACACTGCCGTCCTGGGCTTGCCCAAAGACGTCGTTGATATCGGTAAGTGTAGTCGTAGACATTGGAACAGTCTCCAAGAGACTATCGCTGCAATCATCCCAGAAAGATAGAGTACCCAATCACGGTTGACATTTGGTCACGCAAAATGTTTCGGGGCTGGCCATACAGGTTACCTCAAAACTGTCATTACCTTTCAATTGAGTTCACAAGTTCCGTGTTTATAACTAAATCACGGTGTCGCAATCATACTGGTTCAGGGTATTCTTCCTTTCTTTTTTGCTGTCGTCAGGATTTAGGTCTGATTTTCTGTCAGGGACAGGTGGGAGATGTCGTTAAATTTTATGATCTTCCGATACTCAGGATTGTGCTGACTGCTTGGGGTTAACTCTGGGCTGAGCACCCAAAATTCGAAGAGTCCAGTGTGGTGAATAGATATTTGCCAGCTGCGATCGCAGCCTAAAATCACTCGGATTAGCTGCTGCATAAATCCCCCGTGGCTCACGACCCAAATCACCTCGCCTGGGCCGTGCCGCTGCCAGAGACACTGATACCAGTCGCAGGCCCGTTGATAGGATGCCGTGGGAGATTCTGCCCCTGGAATTGGCCGATAGTCCACTGTTTCAATCAGTGCCGCGCAGAGCTGTGGGTATTGCTCGCTCGCTTCAGCCCAGGTCAGTCCTTGGAAAACACCTGGATGTAGTTCCTGCAGGTTAGGGTCTAGCTGTAATAAGCATCCCACCATGGATGCCAAGTATTGCGCGGTCTGCATAGCCCGCTGTAGCGGGCTGCTGTACAGCTGAGTAGGGCGAGGCTGGTTCTGTAGATAGGTGGCTAGCTGCTGTGCCTGCTGCTGTCCCTTGGCTGATAGCGGAGTAGACTGCTGTCCTTCCAGACAGCCACGAGTATTTCCCTGGGATTCACCATGGCGGATCAGCACGAGTTTGAGATATTGGGGCATGGTGCCAATTTGGGCCTAACTTTCAGGGGGTTGAGCGGCCAGCAACTGAGGTGGAATAACGTTTTTGGGCTATGAACGTATATAAATTGAGCGCAAAGCTCAAATAGGTCCATCAAGCGTCTGCGGGGAAACGTTTACAATATAGGCGTCTAAAATACGCAACCAAGCCATGCTGCTTAAGTCCACCACACGCCATATCCACATTTTTGCGGCAACCATTGAAAACAATGAGCTGGTGCCCAGCGAAAATCAGCTGACCATAGATATCGACCCCGATAACGAGTTTAATTGGTCCGATGACGCACTCAAGCAGGTTTACCAGGAATTTGACCGTTTGGTGGATGCTGCCGCCGGAGAAGCGCTGACCGACTATAACCTGCGACGGGTTGGCTCGGATTTAGAGCATTTTGTCAAAACATTGCTGCAGTCGGGACAAATTAGCTACAACCTGAGAAGCCGCGTTTTAAACTACAGCATGGGCCTACCCCGCGTGGTATCTGAGAGTGATTAGGTGTCCCAATATAGATTGTCAGTTGAGTAACCCGGAGGGAAATGAAACCTGCACCTCCTGTCGGACCTTTTTGCCCCATCGTTATCTATGGGTAGCGGGTCAAGATAAGCTGGATCCCCAACAGCTGAGCGAACGCTATGTTTGGCAGCATCAACGGGTGGTGCTGGATACTAAGCCTGGTGTTCCACCGCTGTCTCCTGAGCCCGTGCCGCCTTACATTTGGCCGTATTTAATGCTGGCTCCCCACGGGCTCCACGTGCCCCAGCCCTATGCTTTTTTGAGCAACGGCAGTGAAAACGGTCTGCTGCTGCTAGATACGCCTGCGATCGCAGCTTCGCCTAAGGGCGAAAGTCCGTCCCTGCTGCCTTCTTTAACGGAGGCATGGCCCACCGCTTCTCCCCTCAGACAGCTCAATTGGCTTTGGCAGATTGCCAAGCTCTGGGCTGATTTTGCCGAACAGGACGTGGTCAGCAGTTTGCTCCTCAATACCTGCCTGCGAGTCCATGGCTCTCTTGTGCGGCTATTGGAGCTATCGCCCGACACTCAGGCTGTGACCCTAGGTAACCTGGGCTCGTTTTGGAAAAAGAATCTGCTGCTAGAGGCCCATCCGACGATTCGTGATTTTTTGGAGGCCCTCTGTAGCCGGTTGATCGATGGGGATATTGACCATCCAGATATTTTGGTGGGCTATCTCGACCAGGCAATTGCAGCTAGCGCTGATGGCTATCAGGTGGACTACCGACTAGCGGTGATGACCGATCAAGGACCAAGCCGCAAGCGCAATGAAGATGCCTGCTACCCTGCCAGCGGTACTAATCAGATCCATACCCTGGGGCCTAAGGCCAAGGCTAAACACCGACATCCTTTGTTGCTTTTAGTCTGTGATGGTATCGGCGGCCATGACGGTGGAGATGTCGCTAGCCGACTTGCGATCGCAACTATCCAGCAAGAACTCGCTCCTTTACTAGAATGGCTAGCCGACCAGCCCCTCCACGATCCGGGGACGGTGACCTTAGCCATCGAGCAGGCGATTGGTGCTGCCAACGATACGATTTCGCAGCATAACGATCAGGGGCATCGTCAGGCCCGCGATCGCATGGGTACCACCATCGTCATGGCCTTAATTATTGGCGTACATATCTATATTGGTCATGTGGGCGATAGCCGCGCCTATCGTGTCAGCGCTAACAGCTGCCGTCAAATTACCTTTGATGACGATGTGGCCGCTCGTGAAGTGCGCCTGGGATACGGCTTCTATGCTGATGTGGCCAATCGTCCAGGGACCGGTGCGCTGATCCAGGCTTTAGGGATGGCCAACTCCGTGGGGCTCCATGTCGTCGTCCAGCGGCTAATCCTAGATGAAGACATTGTTTTGCTGCTTTGCTCTGATGGACTGAGCGACTACGACCGCGTGGAGCAAGCTTGGCGGACTCATTTACTGCCCATATTGACCCACAAAGCAGACCCTGCCAAAACCGTCACCGGTTTGATCCAATTAGCTAATACCTACAACGGTCATGACAATGTCACAGTCGGTGTAGTCGCGGCCCGTCTCCAGTTTCTGAAACCTGCTAGCGTGCCAAAGCCCTCATCGGAGCTGCCCACGATTACGCCATCTGCGCGTCCTCCTATCCAGCCGCGTTCCTCGGTGACCACACAGCCGCTGCCGAGCGAACCCCCTCCCACCAGCCGCCCTGCTACTGCACGCAAAGGCAGCCCGTGGCCTGTTTTGCTAGGGCTGACAGGACTATTGGGCGCGGTCACGGCGCTGACGATGGTGTTTTTTAGAGAATCCCCTAGAACGGCTCCTCCCCCGTCTGCGGTCTCACTGCCTGAGTCTATTCAAGATACGATTGACCAAGATCCGGTGGGTATTGACGATGGCGAGCTATCGACTCCTTCCCTCACACCAGGCAGCTATCTCCAATTGACCAGGCCCGTTGCGTTATCGATAGCTCCCGAGATTGGCCGCGACAGCGGTAACGACCTGGGACAGCTGCCCAACGGAGCCATTGCCCAGGTCCTGACGAGACAGGAGCCCGCTGGCGACCAGTCCCGTTGGGTCAAAATAAAAGTCTGTGCCCTTCCTGAGACGGTATCCTCTGGAAATATAGCTCCCGACCGCGCCAGTTCTCAGCCTCCTGCGGCTAGCGGCACAATCGCTGATTCAGCAGCGGTCACATCTTCTGATGCAACGTCACTAACCTCTGGGACCGAAGGCTGGATACCCGAGGCTCAGCTGGTCCTGGCTGTGCGCGCGGCTGAGGCGCTTAGCTGTCCGGCTGAGTAGTCTGGGTCTGAGATTTTTTCTAGTTTTACTGTATTTGTACCGTGGCAGAACGTTTATGACCGCTTCCATGTCATCTTCAGAGTCACTTTGTCTATGGCTGGCCTTAGATCGTCTGACCGCAGCCGATCCAGAACACTATGCGATTTGGGTGCTTAAATCTCCCTATCCCAGCGGCCATGTGCACCACGACCGTATCTGGAGCCACACATTGTCTCAGGCTTGGCAAACCTGGCAGTCGATGTTTTCACTGCGTGGACTGCCCCAGGTGCCTCATATTCCATCGGCCTACGTGCCTCAGCCGATGCTAGATGTCAGCAGTGATACCGCTACAAACCGAACCAACAGCTACAGCAGTCGATTGATGCAGCATCTGGGATTAAACCTGTGGCAGTGGCTGTTTGATGGACCCGTACAAAGCAGTCTGGACCACAGCCAGGGAATTGCCCAGGGACAAAGCACGGTGATGCGGCTACGGCTGGAGATTCGAGATCCGGAGCTGATCAGCGTTCCTTGGGAAATTATGCAGTCTCAGCCTGGACGACCAGCGGTAGCGCTCAATCAGCAGATTTTGTTTAGTCGGACAACCAGCGCGGTGGATCCGTTGGCCGATTGGGGCCTTGATAATGGGCTCAGGATTCTGCTGGTGGTCGGGCATGACGACGGTTCTACCGGAGACGACCGCGCGGCGAGCAAGCTGAGTTTGGAAAAAGAGGCCGACCTGCTAAAGGAGATTCTTGAAAGCCGTGGCGAATCTAATGTCGGCCGACCCGTGATTCGTCAGGTAGACGTTCTGCTCCAGCCGTCTCCTGCAGAACTGATTTATCATCTAGAACGCTATCGCTACAACGTATTTTTCTATGCCGGACACGGTATTCCGGCACCCGATGGTGGTCTGTTATTTTTGCAGCCCCAGGCGACGCTCAACGGCACTGAGCTTGCTCAGGTGTTAACCCGCTGTCGGGTCAAGCTGGCTGTGTTTAATACTTGCTGGGGAGCCCAGCCTGAGCGCAGCGGGCAGCAGGCGATTCCTCGGAGCAGTTTGGCCGAGGTTCTGCTGCATCACGGTGTTCCAGCTGTTTTGGCGATGCGAGATTCGATCGCCGATGAAGAAGCCCTCAGTTTTATTCAGGTGTTTGCCCAAGCTCTAGCAGAGCGAAAACCTGTGGATGAGGCCGTTGCGATCGCGCGTCAGCATTTGCTTACCCTTTACAAATTTAATCAGCCAGCCTGGACATTGCCGGTCCTATACATGCATCCTGACTTTGACGGTGAGCTGCTCACCCCTATGCCCACAGATATCACTCGCCTACCTGGGGATTCTGGTATCGGTGGGCGCACTAACGCTCACAGTATCAGCCTGCGAGAAATCGGTGGAGACGGCAAAGTATGGCCAATTTACCGGGGGCTAATGCGGGTGGGCAGACTGCCCGATAATGATTTGGTGATTCCAGAACCGTGGGTATCTAGCAAACATGCCGAAATTTTCTATCGTCGGGCGGCGGCAGATGCGGCAGCAGAACCCACGTATTTTTTACGCGATTTCTCGCGCTACGGTACCTACTATCTCAGTACCCAGGGATGGCAGCAAATCCATCGCCAAGAAGTCCCGCTATCGTCGGGTATGCAGCTGCGCTTTGGCAGCTCTGACGGCTGCTTGCTAGAATTCGTCATCGAGCCTACAGTAAATACTTAGATTTGTTGTATTCTCACTACTTAACGGGCCGTATCTAAGCAGCGGCTTTTTAAGGTTTTAGTGTTCTAGTATACGAATCTGCGCCAAAATACGTAAGTTTGACATAAGTTCAGCATTAGATGCGGAACGCTTGGAATCAAGCCTGTATCCTCTTCCTGTCACAGCTCAATGAACTTATGGGAGGGTAATCCTACCGCCATGGCCAACCACAACAATTCTTCTCAGCAAGATCTGTCCGCAGAAAATCGGGCTCAGCAGGAAATGCTGCAGTCTGTTTTATCAGCCCAGCATCCCTATCCATGGTCACCAGGGGAGGCGGCTGAGTATTTTGACCAAGCGGTGACCTCTGGCGATGAGCTGGCTCTGTCAGATGAAGAAGCGCACCTAGGCTGGCAGGCCCTCTCAGCTCAGCTGGATACCCTTTGGAATGCATCCCCAGACACGTCTGTACAAGTGTCCCTGGCCCAGCGTTTTGCCCGACGCCTGTCTCAAGATGTGATTGCTCAAATTACGACCAAAGCAGCGCAGGTAGTCGCGACCGGTCGGCCTCTAACAGAGCAGCTGATTGCCTGCGTACGCGACACGCTAGACGGCTGGGATGATACCGATTTGCAGGTCATGGCACGTCCCCTAGCTCATGCTATGCGGGGTCAAGAAGAGATCTTAGAGGCGACTATTAATTCTGTACGAGACGTTGAGTGGCAAGAGCTGTCTCCAATGGAACAGGCTCGCATCAGTCTCGCGGCGGCAAGATGGACCATTGATCGGGTCTCGACGCAGGACTAGGTTCTAGCGGTGCATAAAGAAACCTTTCAGATTCAGCGTACGCTTTGGGAGACCTTCTAACCTCAGAGGTGTTTGCTGATCTTGGTACTCTTATGCAGCTGATTGGTATGCTCGATTCTCCCTATGTCAGGCGGGTCGCTATTTCTCTAAAGTGCTTGGGGATTTCGTTCGAGCATCGCTCCCTGTCTGTCTTTCGCGACTTTGAGACCTTTAGCCGCATCAACCCCATCGTTAAGGCCCCTACCCTAGTCACCGATGACGGGACTGTTCTGGTGGACTCTACCCTGATTTTGCAGTACGCCGAAAGCCTCTCAGAAACAAGCCTGATGCCTAAAGGGAGGCAGCAGATTCAAGCCCTCAGACTCATCGGCCTAGCTCTGATGGCCTGTGATAAAACGGTGCAGATTGTCTATGAACGCACCCTGCGACCGGCTGAAAAGCAACATCAGCCGTGGTTAGATCGAGTTACCACCCAGCTGCAGGCGGCCTATGCACAGCTAGAACAAAGTAGCTTCACCTGTGCTCCCTTGATGCAGGCCGATCTGACAACTGCGATCGCATGGCGATTTACCCAGCTGTACACCCCGGATATCATTACCCCCAAAGCCTATCCTCAGCTGGCCGCATTTTCTGCTCAAGCTGAAGCCCTGCCTGCATTTGTCACTACGCCAGTAGAGTAAGAGCGCATGGGTCAAAGTTTTCCAAAAGTTAAAATCATTGCCGTTGGCAAGGTCAAAAAAGACTGGTTGAAAGATGGCATCCGTCTTTATGGCCAGCGGTTGCCAGAAGTCGAGGTCACCGTCATCAAGGATACAGCTCCAGAAACTGAAGCTCAAAAAGTCCTTGACTCCCTTAAAACCAACGATCGGCTCGTTGTCCTCTCAGAAGAGGGCAAACATTTTGACTCCGTTGGCTTTAGCCATTGGCTAGGGCAGCAGGCTTTCGGCACCCTAGTTTTTTTTATCGGTGGACCGACTGGAGTCAGCCCCAGCCTAAAAAAGAAGGCATATCAGATAGTCAGCCTATCGGCTATGACTTTTCCCCACGAGATAGCCCGTCTACTGCTTCTAGAACAGCTCTACCGTGGCAAAACGATTTTACAGGGTGGGAAATATCACAAATAGTCAAATCGCCAGCACGCCCAGAGACAGAAAAGACTGGGAACAGATCTTGGTTGGATATCGATAAAAGATACGCGTTTTATCAGAACATTTTCGTGAATTGACGGTCCGACCTAGCGTTTCAGCATCGATCTGTAGTATTGTAAAGCTTTGTAAATCAACTGTTAGGTCCGATGTGGGCAATCCTTAAAGTCTGCAAGCCATCCGGGCTGTAAAAGTCGATTTTAGACGTCAAACGTAGGTAATCTGTGCAATTAACTACCCGCCCCAATGGGTCTTCAAATCCCTCGACGCGTGAGCTTCCCTTTACCCTGAAAGACCTCAAGGATGCGATTCCTGGCTATTGTTTTGAGCCTTCTACCGGTCGTTCCCTAGCTTACTTTTTCCTTGATATTGGTATCATCGCCGGTCTTTATGGAGTTGCTTATAGCCTGAACTCCTGGTTGTTTTTTCCTGTCTTCTGGCTGATGCAGGGCACCATGTTTTGGGCGCTATTTGTTGTGGGTCATGACTGCGGTCACCGATCTTTTTCAAAGCATCTATGGCTTAACAATCTTATTGGTCACTTAAGTCACACACCGATTCTGGTTCCATTCCATGGCTGGCGTATTAGTCATCGCACCCACCATGCTAATACCGGCAACATTGATACAGATGAAAGCTGGTATCCCATTTCGGAAGATACTTACAATGAGATGGACGCGATTGGCAAAGCGATTCGGTTTAACTTGTTTTTGTTAGCTTATCCGTTTTATCTATTTAAGCGTTCTCCGGGACGAAAAGGTTCTCACTTTATGCCTGGTAGCGATCTGTTTCGGGCCTCTGAAAAGTGGGACATTGTCACAAGCACAACGCTATGGACTCTTTTTGTTGGATTCCTGGGTTGGATAGGTATACAGTTTGGTCTTGTCTTTCTAATTAAGTTCTATGTAATGCCCTATCTGGTGTTTGTTATGTGGCTAGATTTGGTCACATTTCTGCATCACACAGAGCCAGACATTCCTTGGTATCGCAACGACAGCTGGTATTTTCTCAAGGGTGCATTGTCAACGATCGACCGTGACTATGGCGTGATCAACAATGTTCATCACAATATTGGTACCCACGTGGCTCACCATATCTTTTTGAACATGCCGCACTATCATCTAAAAGATGCTACCGAAGCTATTAAGCCGATTTTAGGAGACTACTATCGCGAAGCCAAAGATTCAGTGTGGACTAGCTTCTGGCGGTCTGCGCGTGAATGTATTTTTGTACCGAATGAAGGGCAAAAAGTCTATTATCAGCCTAAGAAATAGTACAAGCTGGACTAGTTTGAAACTTGTTGTTTCTTAAAAAGTAAGCTGTTTTTTAAAGGGCAAGGATGCATCCTTGCCCTTTCTCATGGCAATGGCAAAACTAGCTGTCAGTTAGCTTTGCTTTGACCAGGGCCTGTACCTTGCTGCCGTCGGCCTTGCCTTTCATTTGCTTCATGGCGGGTCCCATGACTTTCCCCATATCGCGAGGACCGCTGGCTCCAGTTTTAGCGATGAGCTCGTCAATCACCGCTTCGATTTCATCATTGGACATTTGCTCAGGCAGGTATTCCTGCAAAATGTTGAGTTCCTCAGCCTCTTTCTGGGCGAGATCTTCACGACCGGCGTTGGTATATTGTTCGATGGAATCTCTGCGCTGCTTTGCTAGCTGGGTAACAACTTCGATTTCTTGTTCTGGTGTTAGCGCATCTTGCCCTTTGGGACGAACTTCTGTTTCTTTTTCAAGAATGACTTTTTTAATGCCACGTACGGTTTCTAATCGAATCTTATCGCGGGCCTTCATCGCGGTTTTAATGTCGTTGCTAACGCGGTCTTTAAGGGACATGGTGAGGAAATAGTTATGTTGTTTAGACGAAGACCAAACTCCCAATCCCCAACTGGACGTCAGGGACTGAGAAGTTAGCGTTTGGTTGATTGTACTTTTAGCTAGTACTGACCTAGTACTGGGGTACGGAAGGATCGACGTCTCGGCTCCAGGCTAAGATACCTCCGGTGACGTTGGTGCCTTCAATCCCGGCGTCCTTGAGAATGGAAAGAGCTTTGGCAGACCGCCCTCCCATTTTGCAGTGGGCAATGAGCTTATGACCATTGACGAGTTCTCGGACCTGCTCGACACCCGCACCGTTCTCGATTTCAGGCAGGGGGATCAAGACTGAACCTGGAATTTTTGCAATCTCATATTCATTGGGATTACGGACATCTAGCAGCACATAATCATCGCGATCGCTATCGAGCAGTGTTTTAAGATCGGCTACGCTCATCTCTGAGATCGCAGCCTTCTGCTTGGCCTCTGCCGCCTGGGCGTCGGGAATGCCACAAAACTCTTCATAGTCGATCAGTTTCTCGATCACAGGCCGCACCGGATTGGGTCTCAGCTTTAGCTCCCGGAAGGACATATCCAAAGAGTTGTAGAGCAATAAACGACCGCTCAAGGTATTGCCCTCACCCAGAATAATCTTGATGGTCTCAGTGGCCTGAATCACCCCGATGATACCCGGTAAAATTCCAAGGACACCGCCTTCAGCGCAGGAAGGCACTAGTCCCGGCGGTGGGGGCTCAGGATAGAGATCGCGATAGTTGGGACCTTCTTCATAGTTAAAGACGGTGGCCTGTCCTTCAAAGCGAAAAATAGACCCGTAGACATTGGGCTTATTGAGCAGCACGCAGGCGTCGTTGACCAGGTAGCGAGTGGGAAAGTTATCCGTGCCGTCAACAACAATATCGTAGGGCTCAAAAATCTCTAAGGCGTTATCAGAGCTGAGACGCGTATTGTGCAGATCTACCTGACAGTGGGGATTAATTTCAAGGATACGGTTTTTAGCAGATTCAATTTTGGGTTTATTAACCCAGGAGGTGCCGTGGATAATCTGCCGCTGCAGATTGGAATAGTCCACTACATCAAAATCGACTAAACCGATACGGCCAACGCCAGCGGCGGCTAAATAGAGAATCAACGGAGACCCGAGCCCGCCAGTACCGATACATAGCACGCTGGCTGCTTTGAGGCGTTTTTGACCATCCACACCCACCTCGGGCAGAATCAGATGCCGAGAGTAGCGTTCGTAGTCTTCTTTGGTCAGTTGGATGTCATCCAGATTAGGATTCAGCATGGTTCTATAAGAACGAAAAAGAGTGAGAAAAAGTCTGTTGTAGCGCCAGTGGGCAGCGCTCTGTTGACCACGTCTAAAGTCAGTCGTGTTCTCGGGGAAAACCTACGGTTTTTAGCGTGATTGAGGCATACTTTCAGGACGACAAGAGCGGCATTCGATCCCGAGCCGCAGAGGCGGGAGCAATTTTCATGGGTTCGGGCTGAAACTGATGATGATTGTCTAACTGCCAGTTTTGCAGATCGGCGGCATTCCCCTGCCGAATTGAGACAATAATGTAAGCATAGCTAGACCAGGCCAATTTGCGATCGCACTCAGACGGCACTGCCTCAGCATCCGGGTGGGAATGATAGACCCCAATAATAGCCAGACCTGATTCACGCGCCTGCTGCTGGGTTTCAAATAAATCTTTGGGATCGATCCAGTAGCGACGTCGTTGGGTCATGCCCGTGGAACCGGTCTGCTCCGCTAGATCATCGGTAGCTTCTTCGGTCCAGGCATTGTCTAAAAGCACCAGGTCCACCAGCGTTTTTTGACCCGTGGCGGCATCAAACGTACCCACCAGCAGCCCACAGCCCTCATTGGGATAGGCTTGCTCTGCATGGGTATGCATGCGGTCAATATGCGCTTGGGTCAGATTCAGAACCACGAGAAGATTACAAAATCGTCAGGTTGTCTATTGTAAGACAGATTCTGTGGCGCTTAATAATATCTATCACCGGTTGTCGAGCAGGCTGTCTACAACCTTATCCATCTCTACCGACCGAGATGCCTTAAACAGTAGCCGATCGCCCGGCTGCATCAGCTGCTGTAGATACTGGCTCAGGTCGTCATGGCCTGAAAACTGCTGATTTGGTACCCCTTCAGCTCCCTGAGATAGGGCCTCTGCCTCTGCTGGGTCGGCAAGAATTAACAGCCGATCGATGCCCAGCGCTGCCGCTCGTTTGCCAATGGTTTGGTGGAGCGCTACAGACTGATGACCCAGCTCCTTCATAGTACCAAGCACGGCGATATGCCGCTGACCGGGCTGGTCTTTAAGCAGATGCAACGCGGCCGTCATCGATTCCACCCCCGCATTGTAGGTTTCATCTAGGAGGACAATGTCGCCCTCTAACTCATGGCGCTGGGAGCGTCCTGCGGGCATATCGACCTGAAGACCTTTGGCTAAGCCACGCCAGTCGAGGTGAAGCGCCTGCAACGTTGCGATCGCGCTTAGATAGTTGAGTGCATTATGGGACCCAGCCAAGGGTACCGGCAGTACCACATTGTCTACCACCACAGACGATCCCTGTAGCTGACCGTGGACGTCCCCCCCGGTTAAGCCATAGGTAATAGTTTTGCCAGACCAGACGCGGGGCGCGGTTTCCATCAGGCGAGCATTGTCGTAATTGAGTACCGCTACCCCGTCAGCGGGCATATTGGCTAGCAGCTCGCATTTAGCATCGGCAATGGCCTGCTCTGATCCCAGCCGCCCAATATGGGCCGTCCCCACGTTGGTAATGACCGAGATATCAGGCTGAGCAATCTGGGCTAGTAGGGCAATTTCTCCCGGCCCGCGCATGCCCATTTCGACCACGGCGTAATCATGGTCAGTGCTCAGTTCCAGTAGAGTTTTAGGAACTCCAATTTCATTGTTAAAGTTGGCCCGAGTTTTGTGTACCCTACCGTGCAAACCCAAGGCAGCCGAAATAAGCTCTTTGGTGGTGGTCTTACCCACAGACCCCGTGATCGCCACCACCGGTAGCCCCAGCTGCTGTCGCCACCAGTGCCCCAGGGTTTGGTAGGCCACTCGGGTATCGTTCACCTCAATTCGAGGAATATCCCCCGTCAGGGCTCCTTGGCGCGTAATGGCTGCGATCGCACCGGCTGCGATCGCCCGATCTACAAATTTGTGTCCATCAAAATTCTCCCCTTCTAAGGCTACAAACACATCTGCCGTCTGCAGCGTTCGAGTATCGGTACTAATGTCGGCTATTTGCTGCTCTAGCTCGGAGGACGAAAGCGTGTGCGTCACACACTGATCGCAAAGAGCTTCTAAAACCTGAACCAAAGGAACAAAGCCGACCATAGTAAGCGTTCTAAAAAGTTGAGCACCCCATCAGCCCACCCGTTGTATATAAGCTTGATGAAGAAGGGACAGTGAATTTACAGAAGCTTCAGCAGAGCTTGCTGTAATCGCATACTATCCGAAAATATCCGTAGGCTAAACTATATAAAGCGTCGGTTTACCGTGTATCACTGTGTATCACGGCACCGTTCTAAAGTAAGAAGGGTGTTAGGCTGCTTATCACGCAGTTTAAGCGGTATGGCGTGACTATTACGCAGCTATGGGTGGTGTTTTGGCCACCGGGTTTGTGCGACTCTAGTTGAACCTTTGACAATCTGGGCTTGTTTTTCCCTGACATCCCCAAATTGCCAGCCTCTTTGGTAATTCAAAGTTTTTTATGGGTGAGCTGTCTGAAATAATTGTCAGTGGCTAGACCATCAAAGATTTGGCTGCGGTTACGGTCGCCGTCAAATTTTCTCTGTAGAGTTTTCCCTTTGCACAAGGTGTATTTGCTGAGGTTTCACTGGTGAACGTTCCATCAAGCTACTCGCAGTCTGATTACGGTGCGCGATTAGTTAGTCCGCAAGAACAGGTACTGTACGATCATTGGCTTGGCTGTGTCAGTACGGAATCGCCCGACGTATTGGTCCAGCGCTTCAACACTTTATTTGTCGACGGTACTGGATATGGCGATCCAGAGGTTGTTAGCAGTCTCGATACGATTCTGCAGGATCGCCACGCTGACATGTATTTTCATCACATCCTGAATCGCTGCTGCCACATCCTAATCAACAAGTGGCAAAAAAATCGTGAATTTCAGCCGGCCATTGTTGAGCTTGTGGGTCTATTTGAGTATGCCCCAAGCTTGGCTGTACGCGACGTATCACGGGCTCGCTCGGTGCGGCGCTTGCGGGATATCGTGGCTCAGTTTACCAAGTCTGAGCAATACCTCATGCTCAAGCGCCTGGTACAGGCGATGGCTGAAGACGGCGATCCTCGGCTGCGATCGCGCCAGCCCCTGGGCACCCTGATTGGCCGCTATCCGTATCTGTATCAGCACTGTTTGCTTAGCGAGGAGAGCCCCAAAGAGCAGAAAACCCACGTGCGTCGGATGCAGCATCAGGCGCAGAAGAAGGTGGAGCTGGATTTGTCCCAGTATGTCAACTATCGGGTGCGACGCTCTCGTCTTAAGCGCAAGGGGCTGCTAGCCGAGCAAGGTCAGTGGCTACGGCCATCTCAGAATCCGACGCTGCTGAGCGATCGCGAGCTAGTCGATTCACTACAGCAGTTTTCGGGCAGAGACGTCCACGGTCGTACCTACAATGATTTAGCCCTTAGATTTCGCAATCAGTGCTGTGAATCTGTGAGCTTCAAGTCGTTTAAGGATGATTTCTACGAATATATTGTGTCGGGTGTGGACCCCACCTATGGTCGTCAGCACTTTAACGATGCACTTTACAAGCATCTAAAGGATATTTATCCCGATAGCGATCAGCAGCGGCTCAACGACTTTTTAATGGTGCGGACCTGCTCGAACATCTTTAACTTTTTAGTGGTTGACCCAGCCGGCTCCCACTCCCACTTTGTCTTTATCGACTTAATTAATAACTTAGGGGCCACCCTCACGACCGGTCTATTGCTGCGGATTTTGCTGCTGTGTCGCAAGGTCAAGCCATATCTTGAGCGCAGACTATCCACCCTGTTTAGTCACTATGAACTGGCTAAACAAGATTCAGTCGGCTGGCTGGTCAAAATCTTAGAGACTCTAAATCTGGCCCTTAGTCTAACGTTTGGACATCTGGATATATCCCATGCGCTAGCCTAGGCAACCTCGGCTTAGAAAACAAAATTAAATTAGGTACAGATGTTCCATGGAACGCCTGTACCTTGGGGAGACACGTTCCATAGAACGTGTCTCCTGCATCAGTTTTTGGATTTTATAAAATCCTCAAGCGACTCAAAAATTAATCTTCTAGCTGCGCCTATATTTGAGAACGCCCAAAACTACTAGGGTTCTCTGTTGGTAAGGTCTTCAGCGTATAGATGTGGGCTAAAAAACCAGATATTTTCTGTCAAACTAAAAATTTTCTTTTCAGTTTGCTGTATACTCTGCTAACTTTCTAGGCAGTTCGTTTATGGACGATGCGCTATTGTTGGTCTGTCCATAGCCGCCCCTGTCAAATCGTACCGATTAAGTTATGAGCCAATCTAGACAGTCCAAGACCTCAGCGATTGCTCCTGCAGGCACTTCTCCAGAAGCTGACACTCTGGTTGAAACGTATGCCGAAGATTTGATGGATGAAATCTTTGACGATGTTGACCGCATCCTAGCGGGTGACGAATCCGCCGTATATGCTGAGTCCACGGTGGCGGCACCCGAGCGTTCAGCATTTAACGCTGAAACGGTAACGGTACCAGCAATGATTGTGCCCTTTACTGGCGATCCTGCTGTAGAACCCAGAATAGCGGCACCCATTACCGAAGCGGCTCCTAGCGATACACCTGCCGATAGCCAAGACACCCCGGCAGACAAGTCTCGTAAACAAAAACCTTGGAAAAAGATTTTAGTGGGTGCAGTATGCCTGTCGGCGCTAACTGGATTTGGCGTTTGGGCATACCAGCAGTCAATGTTAGAGCCAGCTACTGCGCCGGCTGTACCTGCTGCATCGCCTGCTTCTCAAGAGGCTGATTTTGGTCAGTATTTAGTCCGTGCGCTCCAGGTAATTGGTGGTGAACGTAGTGCTCAGGTTGAAAGCCAGAGTCCCGATGTTGTTGCTACAGTGCCCCCTGCTGCTGAACCATCCGGTAGCGCCGCGCAGCCCGGCGGTGTGATTGAGCGCGTGTTTGTGCCTATGCTGCAGCCGAGTACAGGGGCTAACCGCACTACTCCGAATACGGCAGCGGCTCTTCCAGCTCCTGGCTCAGCACTCCCTGCCCCTGGCCAGTCCGGCAGCGACACCACGGCACCGACTATTGCAGCTGCTAACTCCTACGAACTTGTTGGTATTTTGGAACTGGGCAATCGTTCTGCCGCTCTGTTTGAAATTGACGGTTCGTCCCAGCGAGTGTATATCGGTGAAACGGTCGGCGGCAGCGGCTGGAGTATTGTGTCTATCGGCAATGAAGAAGTGGTCGTTCGACGCAACGGTGAAGTCCGCTCAATTTATATCGGGCAGCAGTTCTAGAGACGGCTGGGTATCGCTGTGCTCTAATCAAGGATTTCCTGCTTAAGCCTTTGGCGATGGAGTAGGATCTATCAAGGTGCGTCCCCCTCCATATCCGCAAGGCGTATCTTGAAAAGTATGAGCATATTTGACGACTTTAGCCGCTTTCTAGAGACTCGCTTGGATGAGTTTCTGAAAGCCTATCCCCATCTAGAAATGATGGCCCTTGAAGAACAGCTACGGGGGCAAGAAGAGGATGCGATCGCAACTTTGGCTACGCTCAAACGTCGTGAGGCTGAGCTGGAAACGGCTGTTCTAGATACGGCTAAGGACATCAAGCGTTGGCATGAGCGCATTGCTAAAGCCGAAGCTGCCAAACGGTTTGATCTGGTTAAACCGGCTAAGGCCCGAGAGGCCACACTGCTGCGTCAGGGTAATCATCTCTGGGGCCAGATGAAAAGTGTTAAAACACGTCTTACTGAAACCCAAAGCCTACAGCAGCAAATTCACACTAAGCGTCAAGAACTAAAAGCTAAAATTGCCAGCGCTCAGTCGGCAGCTCAGCCACCACCGCGAGATTCAAGCACCACCGGCTGGAATCAAAGCCCGTTTCGCTCCAAGTCTTTAGATCCGCTCGAAGAAAGCTTTCAGCGTTGGGAAACCGAAGCGGAACTCGAAGAACTCAAACGACAAATGGGTAAATAGGACACTACAGCGCCCGCAGCGATCGGACGGTGTCCACCACAGCCTGGCCAACCCGGTCAATATCTTCAGCCGTTGTAAAACGACCGAGACCAAACCGTAATGAGGCGTAGGCGAGCCGATCGCTGCGGCCTAATGCTTTGAGGACATGAGATGGGGCCGTACTGGCAGAGCTGCAGGCCGATCCAGATGAAAGCGCTACCACGGGCTGTAGTCCTAAAAGCAAGCTCTGGCCATCGACGTCTGCAAAACTGACGTTGAGGTTACCCGGCAGACGCTGGCTGGGATGACCGTTGAGATAGATATCGGGCAGCTGTTTTAGGTGAGTCAGGAGCTGCGATCGCAACTCTCCAAGCCGTTTCTGCTCTAAACCCATCTCAGCTACTCCTAGCTCAGCGGCCCGAGCAAAGCCCACAATCTGAGGCGGATAGAGAGTCCCCGATCGCATGCCGCGCTCATGACCGCCTCCATGGAATTGCGCCGCCAGATTTACCCGAGGCTGTCGCCGCCGCACATACAGCGCCCCGATTCCTTTAGGTCCATAGACCTTATGGGCTGTCATTGACATCAAATGAATGTTCATTGCTTGAACATCCAGCGGTATTTTGCCAATAGCCTGGGCCGCGTCGGTATGAAACAGCACGTCATGCTGCTGACAGAGTGCGCCAATCTCGGCTAGCGGTTGTAAAACCCCAATTTCATTATTGGCAGCCATCACAGATACCAAAATGGTCTCTGGACGAATGGCCTGCTCTAGTACAGAAAGCTTTACTAGACCCTCCGCATCTACCGGTAAATAGGTGACTTCAAACCCTAGCGACTCCAGATAGCGGCAGGGATCTAATACTGCGCTGTGCTCGGTCTGTATCGTAATAATGTGTTTCCCATGCTCAAAATAAGCTTCTGCTACTCCCTTGATGGCCAGGTTGTTGGCTTCGGTAGCACCGCTGGTAAACACAATTTCTTCTGGCTGCGCATTGATCACGTTAGCAATGGTCCCGCGACTCTTCTTGATCGCCGCTTCAGCCTGCCAGCCATAGCTATGAAGGCTGCTTGGATTGCCAAAATAGTCTGTAAAAAATGGCAGCATCGCCTCAACAACCCGTGGATCGACAGGTGTCGTTGCGTGACAGTCGAGATAAATGGGAGGCTCAGTCACAAGCGTTAGCCTAGCGTTTGCTGAATGGGAATAAACCGATTAAAAATGCCGACTGATTTAACTCGAACAGCCGGTATTTGAGTGGTATAGAGACTAAAGATCCAAAAGTTTTGACGTTGGGTATTATCTTCAATAAAAGTCTCCAGGTCGTCCTGCCCCACCAGTCGGCCCTGCTCAATAGCCGTTTCACAAATATCACCCAGAGCTTTACCCAAATCGCCGAGCCAGCTATCCAGCTCCTGGGCCTGGCAAAAAGATGAACGGACCTCATTTTGCAAAGTTTCTGCCGCAAAAGTGTTATACCGGTCCTGGCTAGGATTAGTCACAACAAGCACAGCTGCCAGTGCGCCCAATCCTGCTATCCCTAGAAACGCTTTGACTTTCATAGCTCTACGGTAGTGTCCCGGTAATTTACAGCTGCTTTACCGTTCTAACATATAGGGAAAGCAGTCTGAGTCAGTCAGCGAGATACCTTATTGAAAGATGCCAATCAATCTATCGCGGTAACAATCTTTAAGCCTTGTAGTAAAGCAGTCTGTTATTGTTCACCCCCTTATTTCAATATGAGAACCTCTAACAACTAAGGCGTATTGGATCGGTCGCTTCTAAAAATTGTTATTGTTTGAAATAACTGAGTTCTTGCTTTGGTAATTTTGCTGGCAACCTGCGTTGAAAGAAATAACTGAGAAAATTCTTTTCTTGCCGCTGCTGATTTAGGGGATGCACCGAGCTGTTAGCAATGCGATATGGCAGCACCTTGCAGATGAAATCATCCCGAGGATCAGCAGCGCCCTTTTATTAATTGAAGATAAAAATGTTGAGGTTGCTGCAGCCTTAGTTTGACTGATCACAAATACAAAAAGCATACGAGCCTGATGAGAATCAGCTTCGTTGAGCCTCAATGGATTGCCTAAATCGTCAATATTAAAGCGGGTGGGGGGAATCGAACCCCCATCATTAGCTTGGAAGGCTAAGGTTTTACCACTAAACTACACCCGCGAAATTGAGCTTGTGCTCAATCAGCTTTGCTAGCCTATCACAGTTTGCCGTGGAGATGCTTTGGTAGATACAGGTTTTATTCTTGGCTAAATCGTAGCTGCAGCTGTACACGATCCGTGGGTACTGCTTCTTCTTCGCCAATATTGGTCTGACGGATGGCAGGGGTAAAGCGGAGCGTATTGGCTGGGAGGGAGGCACTCAGCAGACAGTCGGAAATGGCCAGGTCTGAATTTTGGGCGTAAATATCTGGCTGTAAAAGACGTAAGGATGAGACCCAGCCGTCAGCATCAACGAGTACGCCTAAGGTGATTACATCTGCCGTGAGACGTCCCTGGCAGCTATGGTCCCTGGGAATGTCAAAGGTGGTGGGAATTGAAAAGCCGGGTGTCGGATATTGGTCAATTTGATCGCCCCCTGAATCTTTAGGCAAGTAAACATCATCGATAATGCTTAGACGAGTCGGTCCGAGGTCCGATTGGGCACGGTCATCTGTTTCGCCGGTTGCTTGAGGGCCTGGATTGCTCTCTGATGGATCGATAGGGGGCGCGACGGGGGCAGAATCGGGAGCTTCTGATGGTCGATCGGTTGGTTGATCGGTATTGTCTGGTATCGGCTGAGCAGATTCGCGGGTGGTGGTGGTAACAGGCGAGGGCTGACTAGGGGGTTGCGATCGCACCTCTGCCGATTCCGGTGTTACTACCTGGCTATTCGCTGTCTGGCTATTGGTTTGGCTACTGGTAGGAATGTCGGATACCGGTGCTGGTGCAGCGACAGCAGAGCTAACCGGGGGACTGTCGCTAGAATTATCCTCGTCCACTAGCATGACGGGAATATTCACCGAACTATCGACACCTGGTCGGCTAACTTGAACCATCCTGGGCCATACCGCCCTGACAACTCCCACATGGAGCAGCAGTGATGCCCCCGCTAAAACAGGCCACGGTATAGCTGTAAGGCTTGAAATGTCTGGACTTGTTGCCATAAATTACGTTGGCAGACTCAACCCCTTTTAGGCTACAGGCCAGTTAGCATCGCTGAGCAAGCGCTAGCACACTTTAGCAATTGGAAACTGGTCAACCTACAAAAACGGAGACCATCTAAGGCGATGCTCTCCGTCAAAAATTGCCAAGTCTTGATAAGACTAAGCCTCAAGCTGCCATGGGAGGATAGGCTATCTCAGGTTCAGAGAAACCATGTTCCATCGGCGGAAGCCCTGAGGCTAGTAACGCCTTTAGCTTGGGAATCTTGGCACTGTTATAGACGCGAAACTCGCTATGGACGGTGGCATTAGCCAAACGTACCGCCTGGTTAATCACAAGAGATCCCTGGGGATCGGATTCTGAACGATGAAAGGTACCGGGGGGAATCCGCAAAATTTTATCGTTTTGATCAAGGCGAACCCGATGGAAGGGATAGTCCCAGTTAAAGTTGACCAGATAAAACGTGCGACCCCCTGATAGGGCCAACAGATTATCTTCTTGACGAGGATGCAAATAAAATTGCCAGTCGCCTGTTTTAGCACTGTGGGGACTAATGGCTGGGCCATCATGAAACACTAAGTCGCGAGCGTTGGAGTCAGGAACCGTAATATCAAAAAACTGAACGCTAGGAGTATCCCTAAACTTCTCAAATGGATATAGTTCAAACATAAAAGTAACGTGTGACTGCCGAATTGCAACGATTGATTAACCGTAACGACGTCCTTTAAAAGGATCAAATCGCCCAGCGGTAAGTAGGTATGCGCGAACCGAATACGTTCTATATATGAACATTTCCCAACTCAAGGTGCTGGTGACCATTAGTCAATGCGGTAGTTTTTCCGATGCGGCGATGCAATTGGATATGTCACAGTCCGCCGTTAGCCGTGCGATCGCATCCTTAGAAAATCAGCTGGAAGTAGCTCTGCTTACCCGCGGACGTCTAGGCGCTAGACTCACCCCCATTGGGGAACGTGTTGTGACCCACGCGCAAAAAATTTTAGACCTGCGAGAGTCTATTGAGTACGAGGTCAATTTAGAAAAAGCTCTTTACAACAGCCGTTTACGGATTGCGTCTTTTCGTAGTGCGGCCACCCATCTGCTGCCGCCTAAGATCGCCCAGTTCCAGAGAGCCTATCCCCGCGTCGACGTCAGTTTAGATGAATTTGACCCTGCGGGTGTAGAGCAGGCTTTGCGTTCCGGCGATGCCGATTTGGGTCTGCTGCCGCTGCCGCGATCCGAAGACTTTACAACCTGGGAGATCACCCGTGATGAGTATGTGGTGCTTTTACCTAAGACCGCATCGTGTAATCCTGATCCCCCAACCTGGGGCGAGCTGTCTACTCAATCCTTTATTTTGCTTAACTATGCCGAATGTACTACAGCGGTCAGAGAGCACTGGTCACGCTGGCAACAGCCCCTTAACGTTGCCTACAACGTCAAAGAAGATTCCACCATTGTGAGTATGGTAGCCCAAGGACTGGGCGCGGCGATTTTACCCCGTTTGGCGGCAATGCCAATTCCTGACACAGTTGAAAGCCGCTCGCTGCCGGTGCCGCTAGAGCGGGTGATTGGGGTGGCCATCTTAGCCAATATGCCGCCTTCTCCGGCGGTGAAACGCTTTCTTGAGGTGATGCGGACTGAAACCTAGCTGTAGCTGCTGAAATGTCATGGAAACTAGACACAGAGGGCCTAATAATTCTTAACTCATAGGTAAACTCAGAAAACTGTTGTGTATTATACGAATAACAAGATAAAACTGTTACCTCTGATACCGTATTAAGGATTTAGTCACTATGGCTCAGCTCACTGTCAGCGAAGTAGTTGCAAAAGTCAGCCAGCGTCAGTCGTTACGTCGAGCCGAGCTTAGTCAAATTGATTTAGGAGGAGCTGCCCTGGACCAGGGTAACTTTACTCAGGCTTACCTACGTCAGGCCAATCTAACGGGCGCTTCTTGCGAGAGAACAGATTTTTCTAAGGCAACCCTGGTACTGGCGGTCCTATCGGATGCCTGTTTTGATAAGGCTCGCTTAGATGCGGCTGAGCTGACTCGGGCTCGTTTAGAGCGCGGCGTTTTTCGTGAGCTACAGGCTCCTAAAGCCAAGTTTCACGGGGCAAGGTTTACCGATGCTGACCTATCTTTTGCCACCCTGACCCAGGCTGATTTATCTCAGGTGGTGGGTCATCGTACCCTGTTTAAGTGGACGAACCTGACTAAAGCCAAGCTGAGCGATACTGACTTTAGTGATGCTGTTTTTGACGGTGCTAACCTTACCCGCATTCAAGGCACTCAAGCGCTGCTGCGGGGAGCCTCTTTCCATAAAGCTGACTTAGAAGCGGCCCAGCTAAAAAGAGCTAACCTGAATGGAGCTAACCTGACTCAGGCTACTCTACTGAACGCCTGCTTAGAACGCGCACAGCTAGATGGCACTGTGATGATTCAGGCTGAGGCTGACTGGGCCGTATTTGACGGTGCTAGTTTGATTAAAAGTGACTGGACCGGGGCCTCGATGGCGGGGATTCAGCTAGAGGCGGCTAACCTGGCGGGTGCCAACCTGTCTGGCACTAACCTGCAGCAGGCTAATTTGGAAAATGCCAACCTGACTGCTGTTGATTTTACAGATGCTAAGGTGGCAGGAGCGATCTTGAGCGATGTTCGAGGTCTAACGACAGCTCAGGTCAGCTGGCTTAAAGAAAACGGAGCTTTAAACGTACCTGGATAGCGTAGCGGTACCCAAAGCGCCGAGCGTACCTTTATCTCTCGGGCCGATGCAAGACTTTTGGCAGCAGTACCATCAAGGTAAACGTGACTGTTGTCAGCAGCAGCTGCTCCAGGCTGATTTTTATCAGACAAATCTTAGCGGCTTCGATTTTAGTGACGCTCGGCTCGAACAGGCTCAGCTGATTTGGGCCGATGTGAGCGGTGCTATTTTGACTAGGGCCAATCTGAGGCAAAGTACGGCCATCTGGCTCCAGGGGCTGTGGACTGATTTAACCCAGGCTGATGTGAGCGATGCTGATTGGAGCTGTGCTAATCTCACGGCTGCCAGTCTAGATCAGGCCATGTTTGTAGGAAGCAAGCTAGCTGGAGCGACGCTGTGCGAGGTGTCGGCGCAGGCGGCTAACTTTACTAAGGCTAATGCCTGGGGCGTCTGGGCAATTCAGGCTAATTTCAGCGGGGCGCGGCTGTCGCAGGCCAACTGGGCTACGGCTAGAATCGTCGGTACTCACTGGGTTGAAGCTGATGCTAGCTGGTGTAATTTTTCTCAGGCTGTTGCTCTGGGGGCCAATTTCGCTGAGGCTAATTTAGAAGGTAGTAACTTAAGCAATGGCGATTTTACGGAGGCCTGCTTCTACAGAACTGACCTGACGGCTGTCAATTTACAAGGAAGCTGTCTGCGCCAGGCCGACCTGCGTCAGGCCGATCTGCGGGGAGCAAATCTGAGCCATGCCAATCTATGGGGGGCTGACTTGACGGACGCCAACCTGCAGGGGGCCGAGCTAACCAATGCGGTGGTCACTAATGTGGTGGGTTTGGCCAATATTCCTGATGTATCCTGGCATCCCAATCTGCAGCCTTTGGTCCATCCGTCCTAAAATTCGGGTTTCTCTAGTAGACAGAATAGCGTTAGGGCAGCGGTACAGGCCAGGGTGGCGGCGGCAGAAGCATCACAGCCTAGGGACTGCATGGGAAAGTATAGACAAATTGCGAGTACTCCCGATAGCCCAATGGGTGCTGTGAGAAACTCAAACACGTCTTGGCCTGCTTCTAAAAACTCTAAAAGTCTGAGGAATCGGTTTAGTAGAGTCATGACATTACTATCCGAGCAGCTGGTCAAATATATTGGCAAGAATCGGCTTGGGTACTTTGCCTACCCAGGTTTTTACCTCGCGCTCATCTGCATTTAGTAGCGTAAACTGGGGGACACTAAATGCCTCGTACTGGGCAACGTGTTCTGCCCACTGCGGGTCGTCAATATCTAACATGACGAAATTGATGCGATCGCGATAGTTTTGATGCAGCTCAGCGATCGTCGGTGACATGCCCTGACATGTAGTACACCAGTCGGCATAGAACTCAACCAGGGTGGGATTAGGCGATGCGATCGCATCTTCATAGGGCATCGCCTCAGCCGCCATCTCTTTTAAGGTCATAAGACCCGATAGGGGAGTATAGCTACTTGAGATCGCGGCCGGTCGAGTAATCAATAGCGTTATTACCATAGCGACTACAGCGACTACTCCCGTCAGTTTAATCAAGGACGCCGAGAGATCTGTAGTCTTAGTAGCACTCTCTTTAGATTTAGAAACCATACGCTGTCCTATTGATAGTAGTAGGCCAGGAATATATGTATTCCCAGCATCAAGGCAAAAACGCTGACCAAGAATATGTGCGTCGGTAGCCAGATGGCTCGCATATTGCGGATAAGGGGCCCCTTGGTCACCGAAAGATCCTTGTTTCCAGGCAGGACAAAGAGCTTACGTGGGGATTCTAGTACACCTGTTTCTGCAACTACACCGACTAAAGCCGATAGGGTTACTGCAAAAAATACCCACAAAAATATGGCATTAAAATTAAGACCGGTCGCGCCAATCGTGTGAACAACAACAACAGCTAACAGTCCTACACCCAGAAAAATGTGCAGACTGCGCCATAGAATTACCGAGCCGGGTAATTTAATTTTGCCAATCCAGCTGCGACCGCGTTTACGCAGCGATAGCAACATTTCTATAACGACAAACACCAGAGCGACATAGCCTGTTGTCTGCTTGTAGAGCTCCCCACGGATAAAACCATGCAGTTCAACCGAACGCTCGCGTAGAGCATCCAAATACATTGGACTGACTACAAACGGAACCAATAAAAGCGCGCTTACAAGCGTCAATAAAATAAGCGTGGAAAATTTAGGCTTCATTGCTCCTAAATATCCTAAATAGGAAACCTCAATCAGCAATTCAACAACATTAGGGATAGCAGCGTTGGTGTAACCAATGATCCTATCCCCAATATCACGAGAGTTCTCTCAACGACTAGCGAGTCACGCAGTGCAAGTGCAGTACGACCTTAGGCTGCAGGCATACTCTCAACAGGAATGTTGATAACAACACCGCCCATCACTTCGCCCATTTCGAACTGCTTGTCTGGATAGCGCTCTAGATGGACTGGGTGTGTATTGTGACAGGTGACACAGGCTTCAGCAACAGCCATATCAGGATACATCGCTGAGAAATAAGCCTGTCCGCCTACTTCTTGATAGTCCTTATAGGGCTCGCCCGTAGCAACCATCTCATCTAACGCTGTTTGCTCAAAATCGCTCTTGGGACCATGGTTGTCGTTAATATACCAAGGAGAAATCAAACCATAGGTAAACAAGCCTGATTCGTTAGCGATTTCGTATCCCAGACGGAACATCTGAGCTGGGAGTGGAATACCGTCAGTTTGCTGCCAGCCTTCTGTCGATTCAACGTCGAGGACGCCTTTCTCTTTTGCTTTGCCTTCAAGCGTTTTTACACGACTGACAACGTGTTTGGTGTAGGCCGTACGGTCGGCTGCTAGCACCGTATGAATGTAGTCAGCCACAAGGTCAGGGGAAATACTTGGGCCAGTAGCGGTGGCTACCGTAGAAGACCCTCCACTGCAGGCAACAGCTGTAAAACAGACTGCAGCGGCTAGCCCTAATAAAGCAACTGTTCTCGCGCGAATGCGCTGAATCCAATTTTTGAACATTTTAGCTATCTCCTGGTACATCCAGATAGGTATCACACAGAGGGTTCTAAATAACAAAACGCTATTCAGAGGCATTGCCCGTCCTCTTCGCCTCAGCCGCCTTCATTAGGTCAAAGGTCTGCAGACTTAGGGTGGGAGGTCGGTCAAAATTGGCTTCGACCAGCTCAGGGTCGAAAATACTGTTGTAGCTGTACTCAAGTCCGTGGCAGTTCATACACACATCGCCTACCATCCGATCCTGTGGCTTGAGATTATACGTGTTGTTGTGGTTCACACGGATAATACTGTCATTGAACTCATCGACCGTACGGGGTAGGTGACAGGTTGCACAGCTGACGGCACCAGCGCCCGGACGCGGTAGCTCTTTGTTGGCAGCAAACAGCTCAGCATGTTTTGAATTTTTGTAGTTGAGAGAATGGTTGTCATCGTGGCAGCTTAAGCAGGAATCCACAGACGCCTCAACGGTATTAGCAGAATGGACGCTATGACAGGCATTACAGTTCATCTGCTTCTGCATTGCATCGTGCTTCATGGGCAGTCTTGCCATAGCAGGCGTGAGGGGAGAGTCTCCCTCTAGCAAGCGGATGCCGTGCTTGCCAAGTAAAAATGTGTCTACAGACTGCTCATGACAGGACTGACAGCTTTCATAGTTCGGAGCCGTAATAAACTCTTTAGTCTCGCTATCTTGGTGACAGCTTGTACAGTTAATTTCGTTCAGCGCATGGGCGCTTGTTGCCCATTGAGCTGTAATGCTATCTAGCTCCTGTTCTGTCGCAGCACTAGCGGACAACCCAGACCCAAAAGAAAAGACCAGGAGCAGACTCACTAGAATTAAAGAACACAGCCACCGGCTGATCTCTCGACGTCTCATGAGCCACCTCCTAGAAACTCCCCTTGGAGGTCTGGTGCTGGCGCGGTTTCTAGCGATGTAGTCACTGCTCGCTCAGGGACTGCCTGCACAGGAAGCATCGCCGGTTTTCCCATATTCTGCCTAAGGAAACCTGTAGAAATAGTGCGGTGGTCGTGGTAATTATGACAGCCAGCTGTCCAACAGCCGTCGGCTGCAAACCCCTCATGACTTTTAAGCTGAGTCAGCGTTAGCTCTTCATGACAGGCCATACACAGATCTGGCTGCAGATTTACACCGCGTCCAAACATATGCACATGTTCGTTATGACATGCTGTACAGGTCAAAACGTCCACCCGCTCACGATACTCTGCCCAGCGCGGGTCGCGAAACTTTTTGGTACCGTGAACATCATTGACGAGTTCAGCCTCATGACACCGAGTACAGTTCTCGTTGCTAACAGGCTTAAACCCTTCATGACAAGACGCGCAGGAGGCTTCAAAAACATGATGCCCAACAGACGTTTCCCCTGGTAGAAAGACCTGTTTTTGATCTAGGGCAAATGCTGCAGAAACCCATGTCAGCAGAAGAATAAGCGCCAAGACAATACCTGTCCTTAGCGAAAATAACCTGCTTAGCCGTTGCTTTAAAGAGCGTGCCATTGAATCCTTGAGCAATCACTAAAGCAAAATGATCAATAGTACGGCAAGAGCCGCTGCGCTTCCCCCGATGATCCCAGCTGTTGTTCCGGCTCCAATCCCTTCTGGAGATTCGGCAGGAATAGCTGAGTCGAGCTGAATATCTTGCTTGTCGTAATCAGCGCCTTCGAGCATTAGCTCAGTAATGACACCATAGGCATTAGTCCAAGCCTTTTTGACATCGGTCGTCCAAGCCGTACCCGCATATTGCTCAAGAGACTTCAGCAAACTGTTGCCAACCAATGGATAGTGGGCCGGCAGTGCCCCGTATTTGACATGACGAGCCCCTAGCCCTTTGAGGGCTTTACTGAGCACTTCTGGCTTGCGCAGATTTTCAACAACCATCACCAAACCACCTTTGAGCATTGCCTTCTGCTTTGTCATATCAGTATGTTCAAACAGCGGCTTGGCTTCTGGATAGTCGGTAAACAAGTGGTTGTAAAAAGTTGCGATTAAAGCATCAGCCTGGGGTGCAACCAGAGCAAAACTCTGCTCCAACAGCTCTACCTCGAGACCGCTGTCCTCAGCAGGTGCAGGCTGTAATGCTACCTCTGCTGGCGTATAGTCAGCTCCCTCCAGCATTAGCTCAGTAATAGCACCATAAGCGCCTGTCCAGGCCTCTTTTAATTCAAAAGTCCAAGCGTCACCCGCATATTGCTCAATCGTTTTAAGCAAACTATTACCCACTAAGGGATAGTGCTCGGGCAGTGCCCCATATTTGACATGACGAGCCCCCAGACCTTTAAGCGATTTGCTGAGAACGTCTGGCTTTCGCAGATTCTCAATCACCATGACCAAAGCTCCTTTGAGCATTTGCTGCTGCTTGGCCATGTCTGAATGTTCAAAGAGAGGCTTAGCGGCTGGATAGTCGGTGAATAGGTTGTTGTAGAAGCTGCTTACAAACTCATCAGCCTTGGGCTTAACAAGCTCGAAACTTTGCTCCAACAACTCAACATTTAAGGACATGCCTGCTCGTTTCACTCCAACAAGTTTTATACAAGTGTTGTTTCAAGAAACCCGAAACCTTACAAAAACAAGGGCTTAGCCAATGCTCTATACATTTAGCTAAGCGGTGGGTTCATGGGTTGTGACGACTACCTAAAGACTGTTCCGTATAAATTGAACTAGCTTCTAAGAAGGTCGTGTAACAAATCAGGTCGTGGTGAGGCCAAAGAATTAGAAGCAACATTTTCTTACCTCTAAAACGGATCGGCAATTACTCACGATGAGTATCACAGTATTGGGAGTGCAGCTATTTTTTTGTGTGTCTAGATACCAAAATAACGACTAGATTCTTTTAGTGCATATGCCGATTGCAATAATTGAATTTATTCTTCTCCCAACAAAGAAAAAATATAAGTCGATAGTTTAGGGGTTGCCGATAAAATTCTATTTCCTTTATATTCAATGCTTTTCGGAGATCTGGCTAGAACGTCATGAGTATTTTTATGGGTGACTAAATATTCTTAAAAAAGAGGCAGATTGCGTTTATTGAAATTGATTGATTCGCTTTTTGAATAATTCTTGTCGATTGAGCCCTAAATGACTTTTTTATGTGTACACAGATACAAAAAAGACTTGAGTTCGCAGTAAAGATAACTAGATATTGTTGGTTGTAATTTGTTCCTAAGCCAGCACTCTAATGATTTCTTGCCTATGACTTCTGCAATAGTTCAGTTTGTTGGCTCTATTAGGTTAGCTGTGCCTCTGCTGGTGGTTATCGGCTCGATTTTGATCGGCGCTACCTTTTATGAGTCAGAGGTAGGCTCTTCTGTTGTTCAGCAAGAGATTTACAAAAGTCCCTGGTTTGGAGGGCTGATGTTTTTTCTCGCAGTCAATCTCAGTGTCTCCACCTTGCTTCGCTATCCCTGGAGAGGGGCACGTAAGCTTGGCTTTGCTTTAGCACATTGGGGACTAGTAGTGATTATTGCTGGGTCTGCAGCGGTGATTCATTTGAGTGTGGAGGGGATGCTGCTGGCGCGAACCGATGGCGGTCCTGTTAGTACGCTACGCGTCGATGGCGATCTGTTGGAGGTGGCTCAACCAGGTCAGATGCCTGAGCAGGCTTCCTTATTTGTTAAGGAAAATGGCACCGTTGTTCCTGAGCGCGTGGGCAAGTTACAGCTTTTGGAATACACCAATCATGCGATCAAGACCGCCCGCTTTATAGAGGGGGCGGTGATTGATAATCCAGCTGTTCGGCTTTCTTTGAGCAGCGCCCGCATGGGACAAACCTTAGACCGCTGGTTAGCGCTGGCTCCATCTGCGTATAGCAGGATGGATATTGGTCCAGCCGAGCTACAGATACGGAGCGTTAGTTCACCAGAAGAGCTGCAGCAGGCGTTGTCAATGCCGTCTGACGAGAACAAGGCTCCATGGGGATCGTTAACTCTTGAAGTGGCCGGTATACAACAAACGATTGATGTGAAATCTAATCTGGGTCAGTCGCTTGTGGTCGGTAACACCGGTCTTGTGATTGAAGACTTCTGGCCTGATTTTCGCTTGGATGGAAGTGGCAAACCAGAAACAGCAACTCAGCAATTGCGCAATCCAGCCGTGCAGCTAGAAGTATCTTTGGGGGATGTGACTGAGCGCTGGTTTGTTTTTTCTAGAAAAGAATTTGATCCTATTCGGACTCAGGTGTCGGGAGAGGCTCCTTTAGCGATTACGCTTAGTTACACGGCGGTTGCTGATGCTTCGCCGGATGCCTTCTTTAAGGTGATTGCCGATGCTGACGGCAGCCTTTACTATGCGGCCAAGTCCTCCAAAGGATTCAAGACGGGAGAATTTGTCCTGGGTCAGTCGGTTACGCCCGGCTGGGCAGATTTTGAAATTACGTTAGAAGAGGTCGTAAAGCAGGCTCAGGTTGAGCGTACGATTGTTCCTTTGCCAGAGGGAACAGACGGTGGGGAGCCCGCCTTGAAAGTTGCTACAACCGATGGAGAGACGGCTTGGATTCCTTGGGGTGAGCCGACTACGTTAACCACTGCTGCTGGGGACTGGTATGTTGCCTTTAGCCCTAAACTAATGCAGCTGCCCTTTGCCCTTAAGCTCAATGACTTTATTGTGGAACGTAATGAAGGCAGTGAATCTGTGGCGATGTGGACAAGTCTGGTGACGCTAATGGAGCCAGCCACCGGAGACCTATCTGAGCGTCGTGTGTGGATGAATCATCCCACCTGGTTTAGGGGGTGGAAGATTGCTCAAGCGTCCTGGAATCCGGGTGATTTGGCCCAATCTACGCTGCAGGTTAAGCGTGAGCCCTGGTGGGTAACAGGTTTGACCTGGCTGGGGTCGATGATGGTGACCGTTGGTATTGCTGTGATGTTCTACGGGCGAGCCGCGGCTAAAAAGCTCAAACTTGTGGGTAAATTGCTAGAACCTAACGAACGTGACGATGATTTGGATGAAACCGTGACGCCAATTCCCCTTCTCAGCTTTTTCTCTAGTCGCTAGTGTGGCAACGACCCAGATGCTACGTGTCATGATTCATAATTTTTTACCCATGAAAGTTCTTAAGTTTGCCATCGGATTATGTCTTGGGCTGTTACTGATTGTGATGCCTTTGAGTCAGTTTCAGCCATCTGCTCTAGACGGGTTGGAGACCATGACCGTGCAGCAGGGAGGACGTAAAAAGCCATTGGATACTGTGGCCAAAGAATCTGTTGCCAAAATCTATGGGGGCACGACCTACAGACACGACGGTATTCAAGAGAGTGCGATGGAGACGTTTCTCTCTCTGTGGCTCAATAATCGGAATTGGAATCAAGAGCCGTTTGTGTTGGTGAGCTATCGTCCGCTGAAGGAGCTGGCCGGACTGGACCTTGAGCAAAAGCATTTCTCGTTTGAGACGCTGATGAGAAATCAGCCTTTGGGAGAGATTGTGCGTTCTGCCCATAGTAAGCAAATCGATGAAGAGGAGCTAACGCGGGATGAGCGTGAGGCGCTGACGATTGAAGACCGGCTGCAGCTGATGCTGAGTCTGGTAAATGATGATGCGATCGCAATTGTCCCCCACCCCAGCGACATCAAAGGCAAATGGCTGGGTATCACAGAAGCGACCAGCCTATACGACGCTGAATCCGTTGCGCCGCTGTTGGCTAGCTTTACCATCATTAAGCAAACCATTTTATCGGGCACTGACCATCTGCCCATGCTGGCTCCCGTGGCCGCTTCTTTAAAGGAAGGTCTAGCTAGTTTAAGCCCCACGGTCTATCCAAGTAACGGCACGATGCGCCGCGAGGTGTTTTTTAATCACTTTCATCCATTTGCCAAAGCCTGGCAGCTCTACGGCGTCGCGTTTGTACTGATGCTGGTGGCGCTTTGGGTAGAGCGGTTTAACCTCTACTGGACCGCCATGGGCACATTTGTGGCCGGTGTCGCTGTTCAGAGCTACGGCTTCTGGCTGCGGATGCAGATTGCGGGGCGTCCCCCGGTGACCAACATGTATGAGTCGGTGGTGTGGGTCAGTTTTGGTATTGCCGCCATTGCCCTGATGTTTGAGCTGCTGCATCGTTCCAAGTACTATTTGCTGGCGGCTGCGCCTTTGTCGGTCATGGGCCTGATTTTGGCGGACAGTTTGCCCGCCGTGCTAGACCCGAGTATTTCGCCCCTGGTGCCGGTGCTGCGCGATAACTTTTGGCTGAGTATCCACGTTCCTACGATCGCTCTGAGCTATGCCAGTTTTGCCCTGGCGCTGGGTCTGGGCCATGTGGCGCTGGGCAGCTATTTGTTTACCCCCAATGCCAAAGCGCGTATCAAGCTGCTGTCTCAGCTCAACTACCGGGTGCTGCAGGTGGGCGTATTGCTGCTGACGGCGGGCATTATCCTTGGCGGTATTTGGGCCCATTTCTCCTGGGGACGCTTTTGGGGCTGGGATCCCAAGGAAACCTGGGCGCTGATTGCGCTGCTGTGCTATCTGGTGCCGCTTCACGGTCGTTTGGTGGGCTGGATTGGTAATTTTGGCATCAGCGTTGCCAGCGTCGTTGCCTTTAACGCGGTGCTGATGGCCTGGTACGGTGTGAACTTTGTCCTGGGTACAGGGTTACACAGCTATGGCTTTGGTACCGGCGGCTCTGAGCTGATGATAGCGGGTGTGGTGGGTTTGGACCTCATGTTTGTTTTTATTACAGCTGCCCGTTACCAGGGCTGGTTTAACGGTTTACTGACGGCAGCGTCAGACCCTGGTCCAGTGGTTAGTTCGCAGTCATCGGGTAATTAGTGAAGAGACGTTCCACGCCTGTACAGTGACAAGGGTCAGAGACGTTCCGTGGAAGTCTGTACGTCCGAAAGATTTTAGGGCGTGGGCCGATTGTACAAAGAGTTAGAGAGAGGATATTTTATGAACCGTCGTGAATTTGGAAATTTGTTTGGGCTGGGTTTGCTGGCGACGTCTTTGCCGGTTGCGATCGCAGCCTGTGGCGGCGGCGAACCTGCAGCTGAGGCTCCCCCTGCCGATGATGCGGCAGAAGCTCCGGCTGCTACAATCGACCAAACCCCCAGAGAAGACGGCTTTGCCGCTCTGGGCACCGTTGCTGACCTAGATGCCAACGGCTCTATCGGTAGCAAAAGCTTTGCTGCAGGCCCTGTGATTGTTATCCGCGACCCAGATAACGCCGATAACATCATTGCCCTCAACTCCCTATGTACCCACCAGGGCTGCGGGGTTGCCTGGGAAGATAACGCCTTTGCCTGTCCCTGTCATGGGTCTAAATTTAGCGCCGACGGTAGCGTAGTCGAAGGCCCTGCTACCGAACCGTTAGCCCCATACGAAGCCATCATCGACGGCGACCTCGTGTTGGTAAAAGCTGCTTAGGCATGAGGATTTAAGAAACTCCAAAGCTGAACCTAAATAAGTTTGAGATAACATTTCCCCTCCGGGGAGGGGCTCCGGGGTGGGTTGGCCGTTGGCGCAATTGGTCGAAACCCACCCCGCCTGCGGCACCCCTCCCAAGAGGGGAAATATCGGCAAACTATTCAATTTTTATTCCTTAGCCAAGTAGCGTTTCAGTCTTGGTACCATCGTCCAATAGTCTGGAAAGTCTCCCCACGGGGAGGCTTTTTTCTTGGCAATTTGTCAGCGTGAGTGCAGCCTTTAGTAATATGGGCCTGACTCAGTTTTGGTATCGCTGTGAAGACTATCGTCCATTGGATCAATCATTACAGTCTGCGTTCTACTCCCAAAAATGATCGTATGTGGCTGACGGCCAGTCTGGCTATGGCTGCACTCTACGGGATTTTATTTTGGCGACTTGCGTTTGACGCTCCTTATGCTATCCAGGACGACGCACGACAGCATGTGTTTTGGATGTGGCGCTATATTGATCCGATGTTGTTTCCCAACGATATTATTGCTGACTACTTTCAGTCTGTTGCCCCGATGGGCTATAAGTCGCTCTATCGGCTAGGTGCTCTAGCTGGTATTGAGCCGCTGACGTTTCACAAGCTGTTGCCGCCATTTATTTGTTTGTTTGGCACCGTCTATGCCTTTGATCTGGCCCTGGCCATTATTCCGGTTCCCCTGATTGCCTTTGTCAATACCCTGATTCTCAACCAGTCTCTATGGATGTGGGACGAAATCGCCTCGGCGACACCTAAAGCGTTTAGCGTGCTGCTGCTGTTGGCCTTGATGGTTTATGTCGCTCGACGCCAGCTGTGGAGATGTACGCTAGTAATTGCACTACAGGGATTGTTCTATCCTCATCTTGTTTTGATATCGGTCGTATTTTTAGCTTTGCGAACCCTATGGTCTAGAGGAGAGCGGCTTAGCGCCATCAGATTTTTTGTTGCCGGGGCTGTCGCTGCTATCATCGTTCTCTTGCCCTATGCCCTGACGACGTCACCCTACGGGCCGGTGGTGACGCTGGAGCAGGCTAAAACAATGGTAGAGTTTCAGCCCATCGGTCGAAATTCTTTTTTCTATGACAGCTGGGCTCGATACTGGCTCTTTTCTGGGCGCAGCGGATTTTTTCCACCGATTGTTCCGACGACAATTTGTCTTTCCCTTTTGCTGCCAGCGTTGCTGTGGTTCAGGCTGCCGCTGCTAAGTAGAATCACTCGCCATGGTGTGCTGCTGCTGCAAATTTTAAGCGCGGCTGTCACGATGTTTTTGTTGTCCCATAGCACTTTATTTTTGCTGCATCTCCCTAGTCGATACAGTCGTCATGTGCTGAAGATTGTTGTTGCCCTAGCGGCGGCTATGGTGATTATAGCGCTGCTAGATTCAGGACTGCGGCGATTGTCTCAGGCCCCCCAGGCGCTTTGGCGTCAGCTAGTTGCTGTAGCCATGGTTGCTGGAGTTGCCCTAGTCACGGTCGGCTACCCGTTGCTGCTCGATAGCTTTTTAAACGTGGTATATACCAAGTCGGACCGGATTGCCCTTTACGAATATATTCAGCAACAGCCAAAGGATATTCGCATTGCTTCTCTTTCTAATGAAGCTGAGAATATTCCTGCCTTCACCAGACGTTCGATTTTGGTGAGTAGCGGCCACAGTGTTGCATATCACCGAAAATACTACAGTGAGATTCGTCAGCGTAGCTTGGATCTGATTGCGGGACAGTACAGCCCTGACCTATCGGTGCTGCAGTCAGTGATTAATCGCTATGGCATTGATTTTTGGTTAATCGATCAAAAATCATTTAACCCCGAGGCGATGCCGCGTATGTGGTTGAGACAGTTTGTTACCGAATGGGATACGGCGATGACTCAGCTGCAGCAACAGCCGTCCGCGCTACAACAGCTAGTCCCTGGCTGCACAGCGATCAGCGATCAGGGTCGAACACTGCTCTCAGCTGAGTGTCTACTAGAGGCAACAAGTCCAAGCTAGCAAGTATTGTCACAATGCTGCTTTTTCTAAGGTGATGAGGGTGCGATCTCAAACTACACCCACACCACAGCTCCTCTATTGTTTGAGCGCTACCCGCTTAGTTAAAATCACCATCACCTCATTGGGTCGCCCGGTGGAGATAGGTTTACTCCAGTCGTTGGGTTCCGCGTAGTGTTTTTTATGCAGGTCTTGGATGGTGAGCCGTACCCCGGTTAGCGTGCCAAACACTAGATGCCGAACCATTTCATATTGATGGTCGGGCAATGGATCGATGCCAACAGGAAGGGTGGACGCAACAGCGCCCTGAGAAATATCGAGAATCATTAGCTTTGGTCTCCAAACGTAGTGTTTATAAACCCTGAACCACAGCCAAAATTAGACGTTTGCAGCCGAAAACTACAGACTTAATTTGGTCGCGTTTAGGAAGAAACCAAAGCTCAAAACTTAGCTACCCCGAGAATGGATGCAAACCGGGGTAGCAGTGGGATAAACTATCCCAAGCCTCCGGCTGGCGTTATCAGCCTTGGGGGTTAGCTGGCGGCGTGGTGGTAGGACACCTGCTGCCAGTGCCAAATATTGAGCTTTGTAGTCATGCCCCGAAGGGCGTGAGAACTAAAGTACCGCTAACCCATTTCTCACGTCAAGCCAAAAATAAGGATATAACGACAAGTCCACTGAACATAGGTTTCTTCGGTTCGATAGGAATAATGTTTTAGCCGAATAGCATCACTTACTTGGTCAAGTAGTTTTTTAGGAGGAGTTTCAGACAATGACATGAAATCAAGATAGAGGACCATATGATAAATAAATCCTAAGTAGCATTGGTCTTAGATTCGGAGGGATGATTATACTGAAACTTTCCATCTAATCATCCATATCGGCAGATTAGGCTGATGTTTTTCCACCTAATCATCCCAATTAGAATCTTAGACAGAAATATTTCCACCTAATCACCTATATGGGGAAGATAGGTAGAAAATTTCCCTCTAATAAGGAGTTAGGCATGCTAAAGTAAGAGACTTTATACCCGGAAATTGTATTCCGAGATCTTAATTTTTAAATTAATTTTGTTGGTAATTAATTGATCAATAACAATGACGAATTTCAACAGGCTAATCACAATTCTCGAAAAGAATAACTGGTGGCTGAGCATATTTTTTGCTATTCCACTTGCTGTAGCTGCAAACCTCATCACACCTAAAGTACAATCATTTTTTGAAACACGAAGTAAGGAAGCCGCTTTAGAACAACTTGAACTCCTTTCGGAGCAGCTCACAAGAACTGAGTTCTTCGCGAATTCTCCACAAGAATTTAACCAATATCTTCTTGCACAACTTATTACTATTGCTCTTCTAGGTGCTATTTTACAGATTTCAAGCGTCTTACTGCCAGCGGCATTTCCGATTATCAAAAATAAGTATGCAAGAATTAGCTTGCTTGTTATCAGTCAGTCAATAATAGTTATTATTTCACTTATAATCATATTTATTACGAGAGACGCGCTATCAGATTATTACAGAGTGGCAAATTTTGACGAATACAAAGAGTCATTGCAAGAGAGGGTCGACTCAATCAAAGGTGATTCCGAATTGACCCCAGAAGTCAGCGATTGAGTGAGATTTCTCATCACTTAGATTGGTTTGAACAGGGACCTCTAGCACTGCCTTGCTCAAAATTATAACCATTTCTTTCATAACTTGAAATAGCCACTTCACTATCCATTTGAACCCGATGAAACAGAGAGTTGTGATTAGACTTAAAAAGCAATAGCAAGCTGTAAGATGCGACCCCTGCTGCAACGTCCAATGCTCCATCGATACATTTTAGGGACCGGACCTGCTCGTACATAACTTGAAGCAAGCGATGTAAACTTAAAATAGCTCTGATGCAGTCATAGACGAAGCCTCTGCCTTGTTGCCTAACCTTACGCAGGAGCGGACGGAATGAATAATTTGGGATCAGTATAAAAATATTGGCCGCCGCTCAGCGCCACGTTATGCCTCTTGTTCATTCCTTTAATTAGCTAAGAGTATACTGAGATATTTCTGTGGCATCATGTTCGTCTGATATTTACAACTATTCCCAAATAAATATTTTTGTTTCAATATCATATGAACAATCTAAACTCTAGCCAAATAATTTTATTCTTGGCAGCTAATCCGAAAGGCACGCCAAGGCTACGTTTGGATGAAGAAGTACGAGATATCGTGGAGGGTTTAGAACGTTCTAAACATCGTGAAAAATTTGAATTAATCCAAAGATGGGCGGTACGTCCAAGAGATGTTCAGAGGGCGATGCTAGATGTTCAGCCAAACATTGTTCACTTTTCTGGGCATGGCAGTGGAGAGGAAGGATTATTATTTGAAGATGAAATGGGGAATCCCAAACTGGTTGAAGGAAATGCGCTAGCTAGATTATTTGATTTGTTCTCTGATACTGTAAGGTGTGTTGTCCTAAATGGTTGCTATTCAGAAATGCAGGCACAGTCGATTTCTGAATATATTGATAACGTTGTCGGGATGCAGCAAGCGATCGGGGATCAAGCAGCACTTAACTTTTCAGTAAGTTTTTATGATGCTTTAGGTGCGGGTAGATCGGTTGGGTTTGCCTATGATTTGGGTTGCAATGCAATTCAAATGGCGGGTATTCCTGAACAGTTAGCTCCAGTTCTCAAACAAAAGGATAAATATGAAAATAGTAATTCAAATAATTTACAGCGAGATACCGCACCAGAAAAAATAGATCTCTTATCTCTTTCAATAAAAGATAACCATGATGCGCTTGCTGTAGATGATCAAGAATTAGACTCGTGGCTAGCCAAACTTCCGCGTGGTTGGGGCATTACTAACACTCCATATTCAAATGCAGCTAGACGAGCACTGAGGAAGGAATGGGACGAGTACATATACAGTAAACTTCTTGAGAAAGTTAAGAGTATTGGACTTTTATCTCATCAAATTGAGCACCATCCAGATATTCTGATCTCAGGTTATGCAAGGATTACAGTTGAAAGCTGGTCGCATACGAGAAAAGATATAACGATTAAAGATTTTATTCTTGCTGCACGTATTGAAGAACTTCTTGCATCCATGAAATAAGCTTGGCGTTTTGGGACAGAACAAAGAGTAATTACTTAAATGAATTGGAGCTATATGCATATAAATCGCTGCCAGCCTAACAATTTACGACAGCGGAAGATTGAAAGCCGCTTGTACTGAGTTCAGTACTATCTTCCGCCGCTGCGTTTTGCCGGTATCTGGCTTCATTTGACTGTGATGATTTAAGGTCAAATCACGCGACTCACAAACACAAAGACTCGCAAAACGATGTTAGCCATGCCTCTACTTCCCGCCCAAATCGCTATCTGCCTAAATCAACAGTCTGGAACTCCCGATAAGCGTGCGCACCAATGCCCAGGAACAAAATATTCGCGAGGGATATCATAGTGTTTGTCCAAAAGTGTGGTTGCGACCACGGATACGATTGATTACACATCCCAGCGATGTTCTTTCTATCGATCCGATCTTTGTGTGCAGCCTCCTTTGAGATCTGTGAAGAAGAATGCCCGCGTTGATAGCGTTGAGCATTTTTGAGCAACGGACTCTGCGCGTGTTTCGACTGACAGTGAGGCTGAAATCGTGATCCTTGAATCAACTGAGTCCAACTTGAACGACGAAGCATATCAACGGGACGATTCGTCAGCGATTGCCGAAACTCAGCTGCAGTTAGCGATCTCAAACATCAAACAACGAGATTTGGATGCAGCTAAACGACACGCCAAGATCGCTGCCGAGCAGGCGGCACCGGATTGGCCTCACCTAGAATCGCTTGGCACCGTTTTATTTCAGCTAAGCAGGTTCCGAGCAGCGCGTGACGTGCTAATTCAGGCTTCACAAAACGGGCCTTTGGGAGCCGAAGCACTTAAAGTATTGGCAGCGCTGTTACACCGCAAGGGTGAGACCGAAAAGGCGCGGCACTGCATCGCGGCAATGGCAAAGCTTAATGCGATCGCAGGGCCCAGTCATCCCCATCCAGATCGACCCAACATCCTGCGTCTCCGCTCAGTAGAAAAAAGCTACTTCGGTATTAAAACTAACCGAGAAACCGGCCTGCGTTACTGCTGGCTAAAGGGCGGGCACTTTTCCACCAAAAATCTAATGGACCGGGACCGCTTCAACATCTACGTTGCGACCGTGTTCGGTAACAACGTGGACAGACCGGATGCGTTGCCAGACTTTGACCTTTTCATAAACGGCGTCAGCTGCCCTGATCGAGATCCAGTGGGGCTGGACAATGTAGAAGCTTTCCTGGCGAAGTTCCCGGATGTGCCAGTGATCAACTTACCTCGTCAGGTGCGCCGCACGACCCGCGCCGAAAACGCCCGCCGACTTGGCGTCCTCCCTCACGTTATTCTGCCGCAGACAGAGTTGTTCCTCCTGGAAGGGACAGCGTCAGCGATCGCAGCTCAGGTGGAAGCGGCTGGACTCGGCTACCCGGTAATCGTCCGCCATCGCGGCACGCAGACCGGTAAGACCATGGAAAAGATTGACAGCCGTGCGGCTCTAGTCGAGTGGATAGCGGCCCAACCATCAGGCACTGAAGCCTATGTCACTGCCTTTATCGATTGCCGCTGGCAGGATGGTTACTACCATAAGTCACGCGTATTCTTCATCGATGGTGAACTGTTTCCCGTTGCTAGTTTGGCCAGCGACACTTGGCAGATTCATTCTGGCGATCGCTATCGTGTGATGTCGTCCACGCCTTCAACCCAGGAGGACGAGAACCGCTTCTTGTGTGATCCTGCAGACTACTTAGGCTCAAAGGCGATCGATGCGCTTTACTCCATCCGTGACACCATCGATCTGGATTTCTTTGGTATTGACTTCACCCTCGACTCGCAGCGCAATGTGATCGTATTCGAGGCCAATGCTGCCATGCGCCATAACTTTGACCATGCGGAGAATTTTCCATATACTCGCCCCCATCTGGAAAGGGTCTCGGAGGCGTTTGCCGCCATGGTCGAACGGCGTACGACCGCGAGCCGTCATAGGCTCCAAGGCGACTCTCCTTAGTTTTTGACGTCAGTATGTTGGGCAAACACGCTATCCAGACGATGAACAAATTGCACCTCGGCCAATTTGTTGCGCCCAATGGGCAACTCTCGATCGAGTCGACCGACGAGATTGCCGCCGAGCTGATTGCTCGGCTGAGGGCATCGCCGCACTGGCTGGTCTTTGTCACAGAACAGAATCCGATTGACCTCGATAGGGTGATCAACGTTTTGGCGGCCATGGGCCAGAGTGGCGCTGAACTGCCGCGCATTTCGAAGACCAAGATCCAGGTTGATGTGAAACAGCTCGCTCGCAAAGGAAAGGTGACACGCTACAGTCGAACACCGGATGCCTTGCCTCTACATACCGACTGTAGCAACAAGGCCGTCCCACCCAACGTGGTGGCATTTGCTATGGAACGGCCAGACCCCCAAGGCGGTGGTGAGAGCGTAATATTGTCGGCGTCAGATCTGGTGCACGCATTGCCCGAAGACTTGGTAAATCTCTTGCGTCAACCCGTATTTCCTTTCACCGATAAGAAACAGTACCCGATTCTCCAGGGTGAAGGAGATGATTGGCGGATTCGCTATTACCGAAACCAGATCGACTCCGCGTTAAGCGAACAATGTCCACTGTCGGACGAGCTGCGCGAAGCGCTCGATGAATTGGATCGCTACTTAGAACTGTCTCAATCGGTACGCTTTGCGATGCAGCCCGGCGAGGTTGTCATCATGGATAATCAACGCGTCTTGCACGGTCGTAGTGCGATGCCTGCTGACAGCCCACGGCTTATGCATCGGTTCCGTCTGTCGGTGCCGGCACTGTCCGCTCCCACTTCAATCGGCTAGCAGATGCGGTGGGGCGTGGACAAGAGAATGCCGATAAAGCTGTCGTTTTCTTGAGTACCAGTTTTTGAGTTCAAGTTACTAAAACCTGAAATCTACTCCTTTGTCACAAAGGATGTCTTCGGTAACCGCTGAAATCAAATTTTAGACGAACGCTACCTGGCTCACGTTAGCCGTAATGGCTAATATGAGGGGCGCTTGAGCTAATATCCATATTTATGAGCGAATCCGTATACATTGAAACCAGTATTCTAGGATACCTAACAGCTAGATCCACCAGAGATCTAATCATCGCTGCGAATATAGAGTTAACCAGGAATTGGTGGAATGCTCGTCGAAAGGATTTTACGCTATATATCTCGCAAGCGGTTCTGATGGAGACGGCTCAAGGGGATTCTGAAATGGCAGCTCAGCGTCTCGAAATTGCTAATGATTTTCCATTGCTTGATCTCAATGCAGATGTTGAGGCTCTAGCGACCCAGTTTTTATCACGTAGCAACCTTCCTCCAAAAGCTGATGTGGACGCAATTCACATTGCCGTAGCTACGGTTCATGGCATGAATTATTTGCTAACGTGGAATTGTAAGCACATTGCCAACGCCCAAATTCAAAGCAAGCTTGCTGAGATTAGTCTAGACTTTGGCTATCCGTTACCACTCATCTGTACCCCTTATGAGTTGCTAGGAGAATGATTCATGTGGCAGGACAAGATTGTAGAAACAATTCATGAAATCCGCCAGCGCTACTCTAGTGCTTTTAATCATGACTTGAAGGCCATTTTTTCAGATCTGAGAAAGCAACAAGATAAAAGCGATAGAAAAGTTGTAAATTTATCTCGGTCCAACAGTTTAAAAACACGTTGGAGCAGTCGGTTGCCAAGTATTGTAAGTGATGCAGAAAATATTGGTCACCGCTCCACGTAGCTGTTAGCTATGTGGATAAGAGATGAGCTGTTTGCCAATTGACTTCAACGAGAAGTTATCAAAAATTGATAACTGTTGGTGCTCAGAGCGATTGCAAGGATGTTAGAGATTTAGTGCGAGTCCAAACGTTATTTGGAACCTTGTCTGAAGGAACTAGTTCGGAGACGAAAGCACTGCAATCCTAAACATGGAATAACATTCCTGCGGCTCAACTCCGTGAGATCGGCTGATAGTTGATGTATCCCTGGCTTACTGACTTGTAATGGTACCCGTCAGCGGAGAACTGGCGCTGGCGTAGGCTTTGATCGGGATACGTCCGGATAAATACGCTAAACGCCCGGCCTCAGTGGCGAGTCCCATGGCACGTCCCATTTTGACCGGGTCCTGTGCTTTTGCGATCGCAGTATTAATCAACAATGCATCTGCCCCCAGCTCCATCGATTCCGCCGCTTCGCTGGGGCTGCCAATACCGGCATCCACCACCACCGGAATTTTGGCATTTTCCACAATAATTTGAATATTGGCCGCATTGCGTACCCCCTGACCGGAGCCAATGGGAGACCCCAGCGGCATCACTGTCGCACAGCCAGCCTCTTCTAAATACTTCGCCAAAATCGGGTCCGCGTTGACATAGGGAAGCACCGCAAATCCTTCTTTGACCAACTGTTCTGCGGCCTTGAGCGTGCCGATCGGGTCGGGCAGCAAATACTTGGGGTCGGGAATGACTTCTAGTTTGACAAAGTTGTTGTCTTCTTGCCCCAGCAGCTTGGCCATCTCTCGACCTAGTCGGGCGACTCGAATCGCTTCTTCTGCGTTGGTACAGCCTGCCGTGTTAGGCAGCATCCAGATTTTGTTCCAGTCAATGGCCTGGGCCAGTCCCTCATGACCGGGGGCGTTGGTCTGCACCCGACGTACCGCCACGGTCACAATTTGGCTGCCGCTAGCCGCCAGGCTGGCTCTCATGGTCTCAAAGCTGTCAAATTTGCCCGTACCGGTCATCAGCCGTGATGAAAAAGACCGCCCGGCAATCACCAGTGTGTCCTGCGTAGCGGGCGGAGCAGAAAGAGTTTGCATAGGTGTCGGCGTTAAAAAAGATATGGGCTGGGCTGAGTTAGAAGCGGTCAAATCATGAACATTGGCAGAATTCGAGCGGGCTTTACTTTCTTGGGGTTTCTGCGACACAGCTGGATGAGACTCCTCTATAAACCGCGCCCAATGAAAGGCCTCTAGTAGCGGGTCTGAGCGTCCTTGAATCGCACTGGCAATCAGCTTTGCCGTAATCGGCGTCAGCAACACCCCGTTGCGATGATGTCCCGTGGCCAGGGTGAGATTACTGCACTGACTGGGGCCTAAAATCGGCGCTTCATCGGGGGTGGCCGGACGATATCCCCACCAGCACTCCTGTAGCGGAAAGTCAGCCAAAGGCGGATACAGACGCGTGGCTTCATTCAGCAGCTGAGCGATACCGGCTGCCGTATTATGGGGCGCAAACCCAACATCTTCATTGGTTGCGCCCAGTACAATGCGTCCATCCTGACGCGGCACAATATAGATGTGCTCGCCGTACAGCACGCGCTTGAGTCTATAGGGAGAACTGGCGGGTGTTACCAACGCGGCCAGCTGTCCCTTGCGGGGCTTAATGGGGACGGGTAGCAAATCACTGGACCAGGCTCCGGCTGCTAGTACATAGTGCCCGGCCTGCTGCTGTCCTTGGGATGTCAGGATGCCTTGAATCCGGCGTTCCTGTTGTAAAAAGGCGTCAGCGCTCACACCTTCTTGAATGGTCACACCGCTTTCTTGGGCGGCCAAACGCAGGGCCTTGAGCAGGGCGCGGCTATCGGTCTGACCTTCTTCGGGATACCAGTAGCCTCCGGTGACCTCGGGGCTTAAATCCGGCTGGTAGCTTTGCATTGTCGCCTGGTTCAGGGGCGGGACCGACGGCGATGATAAAAGAGGAGCCAGGATACCACAGGGCCAATAGCCAGCATCCTGACCAGTTAGTTTTTCAAGCTTGTCGCTCCAATCTGGGTACAGAGCCAGGCTGCGCTGACTGAGCTCTAAAAGAGGGCCGCTGAGTTTTTCGGCCTGGGGAGCCAGCATGCCAGCCGCTGCATGACCGGCAGCCGCCTGAAAGTCACGGCTGAGTACGGTTACCGTAGCGCCCTGCTGACGGAGTTCGAGTGCGATCGCAAGTCCAATAATGCCGCCACCAACCACCAGTACATCTGCCTGACCCATGAGTTTCAATTAACTACTTTTGCTAAATATAACGTTGGCCATACGGGTTAGAACAATCCATATCCTGGGTACACCTCAAGCGATAGCGTCATGTGACCCAGGTGACCCAGGCGAGCCGTTCGCTGCCTAATCTATCAGGTGTTTACTGTAAAACAATGGCGGCAGGGCTCCCCAGCCTCAGACCGTCGTTACCAAAGGGCTCGAATCGGTTCTTCTGGAGTCGTGGTTGCTGCGGGAGCCGGTGCTGGCGTTGCCGCAGGCGCTGGCGTTGCCGCAGGGGGATTTGCTTCTACCGGTACACCATCCGTATCGTCACCGGTGGGCGCACCAAAATTGGGGCTAGCTCCAGTTGTTTGACTTGGAATTTGCCGTTGAGGAATATTGCCTGCTTTTTCTAAGGGAGTTTGGGCGCTTACAAACGAATCGCCTTCAGCTTCTGTGGAATTAACCGCAACTGTCTCGTTGTTGGGGTTTTGACCAAAGTTGGTTTGAGCTGCTGGGCTGTCGTCGCTGGTGCCATCAACTCGCGAAATGACGTCATTGGAGGCGCTAGTGCCATAGATCGCCATCAGGGAAATTGCAGCTAGAATGCCGCCCAAGATAAACTTATTCATAGACCTAATGCTCTCCTCACTAATGCGTTGTTACTCGCTGCCGGATCACTGACCGTGTAAGCGCTATAACTTTAACAACTTTGCTCCCATTTGCACCAAAAATCAGAGGCTCTACCACACCTCTTTTTGCCCCTGTCCCCAAAACTGATCGTATTTAGTCACAGTGACATCTCCTAGAACCTGAGTCTGACAGGCTAGGCGCAGGGGGCGTTCCGCCTGATGGGGCGGCAGCGAACGTCGTCCTCGATCCTTCCAGTTAGCGGGGGACACATGTCCTTCAACCATGACGGCACAGGTGCCACAGCTGCCAATACCCCGGCAGTTAATCAAGTTAGCCTTGCCGTTATATAGGGCAATATTGTGTTCTAAAAGCACCCGTCGTAAATTGGCACCGGTTTCACAATCAACGGTCTTACCTTGAGCAGTCACTTTTGGCATGGGCGTTATTAGGTTAAGAGTTTCAAACTAAAACCAAGTTTTTTAGGCATGGGCGCTATCCGCGACCATCCAGGTAGTTTGATAAGTAACAGTCTAAATGCGTAAAACACCGAAACAGCGTGACATAAAAAATCTCCCAATACCTCGGTTGCTCCTGACTCTGACTCGCAGGCATTCAAAGGTTTTCTTGGTTTTTAGATCATTTAAAACACACTGCTGCTGGAGTGCAGTAGAAAAGTCTCCTTCAGGTGGATGTATAAAATACTGCTCAATCTCCCTGTTTAGCAGGGATTGTCGATATTAGAACGCTACTTATTTTGGGTTGTAGATAACTTCATCTAAGGTCTAAACTTTGCCATAGGGTCTTTAAATTTCAAGTTAAGCTTTGTTCAAAAGATAAAGAAACTTCAAAATCTGCGACTCAGCACTTACCACAGGTAGCATCCCAGTTCAATCACAGCTTCATTTTCTAACTTGTGTTTTCTGTTGCTATGTCTCCCCAAAACCAGCTTTGGATCTATGACACGACTCTGCGGGACGGTGCTCAGCGCGAGGGGCTGTCTCTCTCCGTTGAAGACAAGCTCAATATTGCTCGACGCCTCGATGATTTAGGGATCCCCTTTATAGAAGGGGGATGGCCAGGCGCTAACCCTAAGGATGGGCAGTTTTTTGCTCAGCTCCATCAGCAGCCGCTAAAGCAGGCTGAGATCGTTGCTTTTTGCTCCACCCGACGCCCCAGCTGCCCGGTGGAAGAAGATGTTACCCTGGCGGCGGCTTTAGCCGCTAGAACCCGATGGGTCACGCTATTTGGTAAATCTTGGGATCTGCATGTTACCGAGAGTCTAAAAACCGATCTCAACGAAAATCTATCGATGATTTATGACTCCATTGCCTATCTGCGCAAGCAGGGGCGACGGGTCATCTATGATGCTGAGCATTGGTTTGACGGTTATCTAAACAATCCAGCCTATGCCGTACAAACCTTAGAGGCGGCTATTCGAGCCGGGGCTGAGTGGCTGGTTTTGTGTGATACCAACGGCGGTATGCTGCCCCACCAGGTCACCGATATTGTTCGCACCGTGAGTCAGTGGCTCACCACGCTAGGGCTAGAAACCCTGCCTCGATTGGGTATTCACACCCACAACGATGGAGAACTCGCCGTTGCTAACGGGCTGACTGCCGTACTAGAAGGGGCTGCTATGGTGCAGGGCACCATCAATGGCTACGGCGAACGCTGCGGCAATGCCAATCTATGCTCACTAATTCCAAATTTGCAGCTCAAGCTAGGCTACGGCTGCTTAGCTGCTGAAAAACTAGCGATGCTGGCCGAAACCAGCCGCTATGTCAGTGAAGTGGTCAATCTGGCTCCTGACGACCATGCGCCCTATGTGGGACTGTCCGCGTTTGCTCACAAGGGCGGGATTCACGTTAGTGCAGTGGAGCGTAATCCTAAAACCTATGAACATGTTGAACCGACTGCGGTGGGTAACGCTCGCCGGATTGTAATTTCTGACCAGGCCGGGCTTAGTAACATTATGGCGAAGGCTCGTAGCTTTGGCCTCAAGCTAGATCGGACTAATCCTGCTTCTCGGCAGCTATTGCAGCGACTCAAGTACTTAGAAGACGAGGGCTATCAGTTTGAAGCGGCAGAAGCCAGCTTTGAGCTTTTGATGAGGGACGCCTTGGGTCAGCGACCGACCATGTTTGAGGTGCAAGGGTTTCAAGTTCACTGTGAGCGGATGCCCGGCGCTGCGATTAATCGTGCTCCAAAGATGCCGACAGAGGGCTATTCTCTCGCTACGGTCAAAGTTGCCGTAGAGGGTAAAAATTTGCTGCATGCCGCTGAGGGTAACGGTCCGGTAGAAGCGCTAGACCATGCTCTGCGCAAAGCACTAGAGCGATTTTATCCAGAGGTGGAGCGGTTTTATCTGACAGACTATAAGGTCCGTATTTTGGATAGTGCTTCGGGGACGGCTGCTAAAACCCGAGTGCTGGTGGAGTTTAGCGATGGCAACCGCCGTTGGACAACGGTCGGACTGTCGCCCAATATTCTAGAGGCGTCCTATCAGGCTGTAGTCGAAGGTCTAGAATATGGTCTGCTAAAGCTGCGATCGCAAGTAAAAGCTAAGCTGGTAGCGTGTCAATCTTGATGCTACTCACCCTTTTACCTATCCTCTCCCATGCACAACTGGACCTGGCAAAACTGGCAGGGTAAGCCCTACTTGACCTGCGATCTCATTGCTCAGCCCCATGGCTTTTTTACGTCGGTCTTTGGTACTCAAACGCCCGAAACCTTGACCGCTGCCCTGCAGACAGAGGCCGAGGTCCTACGCACCAAGCAGGTGCATGGCAATATTGTTCTGTCGCCAGCGGACATTAAAGCCGGGACCAGAGCCCTGGTAGCTAGCGGTGCCGGGGCTGCCACTGATATTCAGCGGCCCCACGCGGATGGCTGCTTTAGCCACCAGGCGGGACAGGCCGCCTGGGTTTGTACTGCAGACTGTACACCTGCATTAATTGCAGACACCCGTACCGGGCAGGTCGCCGCTGCCCATGCTGGCTGGCGCGGCACGGCGCAAAAAATTGTGCCAGTTGCGATCGCCAAACTTCAGGCTCAAGGATCTCGGCTGCAGGACTTACGAGTACTGCTTGGCCCTGCCATTGCTGGAGATGTATATCAGGTGGGGGAGGATGTTGCCGCTGAAACTGGCAGAAGCATCGTCAGCTCTGATAGGGGGGCCACCGATGCCGCCATCGTTGAACATTTACTCAGCCTGGCGCAATCGCCTCTGCTGCCGGATAGCAAACCTGGTCATGTCCGACTAGACGTGCGTCGGGTTAATGAAATTCAGCTAGAGCAGCTGGGGCTTTCCCCTGAGCAGGTGGCTACGGCTCCTCACTGCACCTATCAAGAACCTGAGCGATTTTTCTCGTACCGGCGGACTCAGCTAAAGCAGGTGCAGTGGTCTGGCATTGTCAGTATCTGATGACAGACATCACAACTGCTGGGTCAGTCTTTTTGCGGCAGCCAAGCCCGATCGGTAGGCGGCCTCTAGATTAGTAACTGAATTTGGAGAACACCAGTCGCCGCCGCCGATGAGACTGGGCCATTTTGTCATCAACATTGTTTTTGGGTAGGGATGTCGCACGGTGCTGTATCGCCAGCGATGCAGACGATAGTCTGTCGGTGCAGCCAGTCCCGGTACTATTGTCGCAGCCGCTTTCACCATTTGACTGACTGTGGCCTGCTGTAGTGCAGCCGTGGCGCCATCGGAGCTGATGGCATCCAGCTGACTAAAGTACTGTGCGGCAAAATCAGCCTGACTTTGAAAAAGCAGCGCGTTGATACCTGGATGCTGTTTTGGTTTACTGCTGTCTAAGGAAAGCCAGCTGAGCACCGGATGTTTGCTCGCTATATACCAGCCTCTTAGATGCTCCAACGGCGGCAGCTCTGGGAGCGTGTCGTAGGTGGCCATCAGACTTAGACAGGGCCGATAGTCAACGGCTACGCCGTCTGTCTGAGCATCTAAGGGTTGCAGCAGGGGTAAAACCTGGGGCGCAGGGATAGCTAAAACAACGGCATCTGCCGAGACGGTGATGTCACCCGCTGAGGTCGCCGCTACCAGCTGCCAGCCGGAAGCCGTTTTGACCAGCTGAGTGACTCGGTGCTGCCGCCGAATATCGCAGGAGCGAGCCAGGTATTTTGCGATCGCATTAATCCCTCGCTCGCTACAGTAGATTGCACCTGCCTGGGGTCTTAGTTCTTCCCTATCCCAAACAAATCCTTGGGCCATCCAGGGATGGATAATCCCCTGCTGAATAAGCTCTGTCGTCAGCGTTTGTAGTTCAGCGCAGTCTGGAGCCCAGTAGCGCAGACCCTGATCGACAAAGCCGCTGCCCTCTATTCGGCGAGTGGCCAGACGACCGCCCACCCCGCGCGACTTTTCTAACCAAAAAACTGTGTGGCCAGCAGCCTGTAAACTGCGCCCACAGACTAGCCCAGCGATACCGGCTCCGACAATGGCAACTGTCACCATAGCTTTGAGCTATCTACGCGGCTGTAATTAGCGCCAGCTCCATCTGCTCATCGGTCATGGGATTAATTTCAGCGCGAATATTGGGACCAAAGAATTTTTCGATTTTGTCGTGCTTTTCCTGCCAGGTCTCTAGGGGCATATAGGGCGAGTCAAATTCTAAGATCAGCGCGTAGGCTCCGTCGCGCAGCTCTTCTCTTAGACCGCTGAGAACCGGTCGCTGTTTATCATTAGGACTCAGACCCAGACGCTCTAGTGCGATATCAAGGTGCGCGTCTTGACCGTAGCGGTAGCGGGTGACATCTTTACGTACCTGATTTTGAGTTTGGGTGGCCGTTTTGTCCCGCAGATCGACGACCGTAGCGCTGGGCTCTTGAGTATAAGGCACGGGCTCTAGCTCAGCTGCTCGCAATGCCGCTCCCCCTAGCAATACGGGTATTCCGTAGAAAAAACCGGCCAGATTTAAGGTGGCCATATCCTTAAAGTAGGCGACAAAGCCAACGATGGTCAGGATAGAACCAATGGATAGTAAAACACCACCAAGGGGAATTTTGCGCAGCATATGTAGAGTAAAAATGAAATTAAGTGGTGAGCCGTCATAAACGGACTAAGTCCATAGTAATAGCCTGTCGCACTTTCTCATCCCTGGCATTAATCACCCAAATTTGCTTATTCTGAAGTCTGTAGACGTTGCGAGACGACAGCACCATGACCCTAGAGATGATCAAGATTCAGATTGAGCAGATCAAACTTAAACGCAGCTCCCTACTCCAGCTGCTAGAGCAGCCTAACCTGGGTACATTGCGCATTGATGTCAATCAGGCTCTAGAAGAGATGGATGACTTGCTAGACGAATTTGAGCGCGTCTTTCAAGAAAAATCCCAGGCGTAAAAGCGATTTTGTGGATGTGCGCTTTTAATTTCTTTTTTTAAGACAACCGTTCAAACTACTTGTTAGATAATTCGCGCCATGGCAACCTACTCTGTTGAAATCAAGCATCAAGGCTCTGTTCAAACCATCACTGTCGATGGCGAGCAAACGATTTTAGCAGCGGCTCAGGCCGCTGGTCTCGATCTCCCCACCTCTTGTAGTGCGGGGGTGTGTACCACATGTGCTGCCTTGATCACCGCAGGCAGCGTTTCCCAAGAAGACGGTATGGGAGTCAGTCAGGAACTGCAAGACCAGGGATATGCGCTGCTGTGTGTGGCCTATCCCACATCGGATATTAAGCTAGAATCTGAAAAAGAAGACGAGGTTTATCAGGCGCAGTTTGGCCAATTTCAAGGATAGGGTCAATATGACGGTCAGCGATGGACCTAGTAATGGCTTCCCCAATATGGCCCAAATATCGCCCCTAGCTACAGAGTTTGTGTGCATCACGGTGCCCTTAGCGACCAGCGGTCCTCAGCTCAGGGATACGATTGAGACCCAGCTGCGCGACTATGGTGACCCCCTGAGATGGGCGATTACATCCGTAGAGGATGCTACGGCTCATGTCGAAGCTGTAGTGACCGTTGCTGCTGACCCATCGTGAATCGACCCCATACTACGGTGATGATTGTGCCGACGGGAGTGGGGGCTGCCATTGGTGGCTATGCCGGAGATGCGCTGCCAGTAGCTCGTGCGATCTCAGCCGTTACCGATCGACTCATCACCCATCCCAACGTGCTGAACGGGGCTCAGCTCTACTGGCCGTTGCCCAATGCCTACTACGTTGAGGGATATGCCCTAGACCAGTTTGCCGCCGGTCGCTGGCAGCTTCATCCGGTCCATCAAAATACGATTGGTTTGGTGTTTGACCGGGCGATTGAAGACGACCTGCGCTGGCGACATTTGCAGGCGGCAGATGCGGCCAGGGCGACTCTAGGTCTAGATATTCAGGGCTATGTCACTACCGATACTCCCCTGGGAGTTCAGCTAAAGCAGGCCAACGCTGCGACCTGGGGCACTCTAGCGGCCCCTGATAGTCTGCTACGCGCTGTGGATCAGCTGCTCCAAACCGGCTGTACGGCCATTGCTGTCGTAGCGCGCTTTCCGGACGATGTGGGGAGTGACGCGCTGATGGCCTATCGCCAGGGAGACGGCGTCGATCCGTTAGCCGGGGCTGAAGCCGTGATTAGTCACTTGGTGGTACGGCAGTTTCATATTCCCTGTGCCCATGCGCCGGCCCTGCAGCCGCTGCCGCTGGACCCCACGATTTCACCTCGATCTGCGGCTGAGGAAATTGGCTACACGTTTTTGCCCTGTGTGCTGGCCGGTCTGAGTAAAGCGCCCCAGTTTAGTTCAGCGCCTCAGCCCCACAGCATTAGCGCTGGCGAAGTGGATACGTTGGTCGTCCCGGCCAGTACCTTAGGCGGTAGTGCGGTCCTGAGTTTGAGCCATTCTCAGACGCGAATTATCGCTGTTCAAGACAACACCTCAGCGCTGGCGGTGGATGCGGCGGCGCTAGACCTTAAGGTGATGCCGGTACGCTCTTATTTAGAAGCTGTGGGTGCGATCGCAGCCCAGCGAGCCGGGATTGCTCCTGCCGCATTAAGCCCAAATATTTCGCCGCTGCCGTCCCTATCGTCCCTATAAACTAATGAGACTGGGCTGCTACTAGGGAACAGGTATCTCCGTCTATCTACCGACTTCGTCAGGTTTCCATAAAGTTTGTTTCAACATTCCTAAGATAAATGAGAAAACCCTCTAGACCGTCTCCTTACTTGACTATGCTAGAAGACTAGCATTAGCCAATTCTGAGAGTCCTATGTCTACTTTGAGCGTATCGCCCCAGCCCCAGCTTCAAATGGCGTGCCGCATTGAACAAGATGAAATCATCGAACTCAATACTCCTGAGCAGGCGTGGCAAATTTGCTCTGGCACAGTTGCTTTGTGTCGCACCATCGATGGTATCCGCCGTTGCTTTTTCACCGCCCATGCGGGAGAAGTTATTTTTGGCGTCGCTGCCCAAGATAGTGAGCTGGTTGCGATCGCAATCGAACCCGTTGTTATTACCGCTATACCGTAACGGCCTGTAGCACCCCTGCCATTTCATCGTCAGTGTTCCATGCCTGACCATCTAAGGCCATTTGTTCAATCAGGCTAGCCAGCCGTAGTGCTTTGAGCGCCTGCTCACCCCCAACAGACGGTTTACCACCGCCTCTAGCACAGTTTACAAAGTGTTCTAACTCCGCGTGGAGCGGCTCGATGTTACTGGTGTAGACCTTTTCAATCAGACCATCTTGGCGATAGAGCACCTGACCATAGTCAGTCATTGTGTTCGCCGTCGTTTGCCGATGAATCAAAATCTCATTGTTTAAAAAATCTGCCTCAGTGAGCGAATTTTGACAGTGAGCGGCAATACTACGGATTTTACGATGGGTTACCTTACTAGCCGTTAGGGTGGCAACAATGCCATTGGCAAACCCCAGGGTGGCCGTCACATAGTCCAGGTAGGGGGAATCTCCCGCTCGGCTACCGCTGGCCGTAAGTTTAACGACGGGCGCTTCTGCCAGCTCCAGCAGCAGATCGATGTCATGAATCATCAGATCTAGCACCACCGAGACATCGTTGGCTCGCTGAGAATAGGGGCTCATACGGCGAGCCTCTAGGGCTAGCAGTTTTTCGGTTTTCAAAACCTTGTGGAGTTCTTGAAATGCCGGGTTAAAGCGCTCAATATGCCCAACCTGTAGAATGCAGTTAGCAGCGGCAGCGGCATTGACCAAAGATTCAGCTTCAGTGATACTGGCGGCAATCGGCTTTTCAATCAGCATGTGCACACCTGCTTGTAAGCAGGCCATCCCCACCATGTGGTGAAATCGTGTGGGTACTGCAATACAGACCGCATCAACATGCTTGAGCAGCTCGTCGTAGTCTTCAAAGAAACGGACGCCGTACTTGCCTGCGGTTGATAACCCCCGCTCAACGTTAGTGTCGGCAATACCCACCAGCTGCACGTCTTTGATGCGGCTTAGTACCCGGGCGTGATGCTGTCCCATATTGCCCACACCGATCACACCGATGCGGATCAAGTCTTCATGCATATCACTTGCGATTTGAGAATCTCGTTGTTGCACGCCAGGGGTCCCTCACTCCAGAGAGCTATACGCCCTCAAAATGACTTTACTTTCCTTAAAGTCAACCAGATATTACCACAGCACCCATAGGTTCTTCGGCTGACTATTGCCGGAGGTTTGTGGCATTGCATGTTGACGCCCGCTGTTCAGCAATTGTGGCGATAGTCGTCCATTGCCATGTCGGGTATTGTGTCAATTTCCAGGCTGTCTGCGGGGAATCCGTCGCCGTAACGGTACCTGCCGACGGGTAATTTGAATCTGCTCTAGTTTAGGCCCTTTAACCGTCTTAACGGTAAAGACCAGATCGTCGCCGTAGTTGAGCTGGTCCCCTGCCCCGGGAATTTTTTGTAGGGAATGGATGACAAATCCTGCCAACGTTTGGTAGTCATCTGTCGTTGGTAGCGATAGGAAGAACTGTTTATTGACAGCGTCGATTTCTATTTGAGCCGATACCAGGGCTGAATAGTCATCTAAATAAGTAACGTCTTCTAGCACGATCTCATCTTCATCGCCAATGAGTTCAGCGGTCACGTCTGCCCAGGTGACTAGCCCAGCGGTCCCCCCATAGTGATCTACCACAATCATCATGGAGTGGTTCAAGCGCTGCATCCGACTGAGCAAATCACTTAATGGGAGATCTGTCGGCACTACCCGCGCGGATTTCATCCAAGGGGCGACTGGCGTTGTCAGGCTCAGCTGTCCTTTGGCCAGCGGTTCTGCCATCGCCTTAAAGTCTAGAATGCCGCTGATATTATCTAGGGAATCCCCCAGCAGGGGAAACTGGGAATAGCCTGTTTCCACCACGATGTTGAGTAAGTCTTGCCAGGTGGCGGTGTCTTCTAGCGCCACAATTTGAGTCCGGGGCACCATGATGTCTTCGACGGTAAAATCCCGCGTCTCAAAGACGTTGTTAAGGATTTCTCGCTCTTCTTGGTCTAGCCCTAAGACAGCGGTCGGTGTGCTGATAATCATCTGTAGCTCGTCAGAGGTGAGCTGGGCGTCGAACTGCCGTCGGTTCTGGAGCCCGACCAATCTTAAAAATCCCTGGGTCGACAGATTTAAAAGCCAGACAACGGGGGAAAACAGTCGGGCTACGGCAAGACTGACCGGTCCTAGGAATCGTGAGGTTTGTTCTGAATAGCTCAGAGCTAAGGACTTTGGTACCAGCTCTCCTAACACAATTTGTAGATAGGCCAGGGTCCAAAAAGCCACTATGAGGGCAATCCCATGGGATAAGAATGTAGCTGGCAGGGGCAGCTCATGTAACCAGCGGTGGAGCAGCAGCGCTAGGGTATCTTCTCCAATCCATCCCAAGGCCAGGCTGGCCAGGGTAATCCCAATTTGGGTGGTGGGCAGCAGCTGCTCAATACTTTGCTGCAGACTCTGTACGGTTTGAGCCTGAATATCACCGACCGCAGCTAGTTGATTAATTCGTGAACGTCGTACCGATACAATCGAAAACTCTGCTGCTACAAAAAAAGCATTCAGAATAATCAGCGCTGCGATTACCAATAGACGAACCACGACACCTGAAGCACTAATGGGTGATAACCCACCACCTACGGTATCTAAACCTTGCACGGTAACCACCTGCCCGCTAAGGGGTTAGGTTTTATATGTTGCATTGTTGAACTACTCGGCAGTCTCCAAACCACCTTCGATACGAGCCTTAATATTTTTGAGGATATCCTCTTCCTTGAGTAAGACAAAATCACTGGTTTGGGTGGTGCCTCGACTGGCGGTTGATGCGCTGGCCGGTCGAGTTTCGGGCTGTCGAATTCCGATGAGAGCCTGCCGCCCGAGTGAATATCCCCAAGAAGCGCTGACAATACCTGAGCCAAACATGGCCGCCAGCAGGATTAAGGTAAATGCGATCGCTGGATTAATTCTCATGGGGTCAGACAGTACGGCAGTATTGCAAAATACTTGGACAGCAATAGTAATCGATTGCTAGAAACTTTGCTCTATCAAATCAAATATATCAAAAACTATTACTCAACCACTTTGAGGAGTTGGCTGTGATATAACAAATCTAATGGTCATTAATATGCCATTAAACCAGGGTTGGCCGAGCGGATGAGGCAGCGAACTCATAATTCGCCTTAGGCAGGTTCAACTCCTGCACCCTGGATTGCTCACCAGACCCCCGGTTTTTGCTAGAACCCCGGTTTTTTGTGTGAGATCTGAGCACAGCTTCAGGATTTTACAAAAACCGGGGGTCTAGGCGGACTAACGTCTGGGCAGCGGTTGGAAGTTTAGCTCGCTACCGACAACGCGACTGCGCGACTGCGCGGCTGGCATCCGCTGCAGTGAGGTGTTGTAGGGCGTCGCCAGATCGGGCACCCGCAGGGTGGGGGTGTTTTGTGTCTGCAATATCAGCAGCTCTTTGTAAGCTTCAAGAATTGCATCGCTGTTGCGATCTAGCTCTAGCTCAGGAAATGCCGATCTGCCCGGTACGCCTAGGCCAAAGTAATGAGCCGTCTGCCGGAAGCTGCTACGGTCGCTGGAATAGTCGCCGCTCTCGGCAGCTCCAATTTCATCCATTGTTTCTAGCACGGACGGCTCGTTATTGCTTTGAACCTGGGCATTGGCACGGGCTGTCATTGCTGAGAAGGATGCGATCGCAACGGTCGCACCGAGTACTAGTCCCTTAAGTTTCATAATGGGTCTTACCTCACAGTTTGGGGTATATAGTACCCCGGTCCATAAAAATCGATAAACTGACTGATATCCAGCAGCTAATAATGAAGCCGCCCAAAAATCAAGCAAAATTGCTCAACCAATTTGGCCTTCATCTTATCTGTTTTGATAACTTTTGCAACGCTTTTTAGGTATATTCTTCATCGCGCTGCGCTGCTTCTACAATGCCCACCGATTATTCCATCTTTACCACCATGGCTCCAACGCCCATTGCCTCAGCGACTCTTGCCACCATCAAACAACAGCTGCTGGATTTAGTTTGCACCGATGCTTACAAAGAGGGTGACTTTGTCCTGTCATCGGGTCAGCAAAGCAGCTACTACATCAATGGCAAACTGGTCACACTGCATCCTCAAGGCGGTCAAATGGTCGGTCGAGTCATGCTCGACTATTTAGACGATGACATTGTTGGTGTGGGAGGGCTAACCCTGGGAGCCGACCCGATTGTGACCGCCGTCAGCGTTGTTGCTGCCTACGAAGGCCGCTCTATCACCCCTCTCATTGTACGCAAAGAAGCCAAAGGTCATGGCACCCAAGCCTATATCGAAGGGCCGGTCTTACCCGAGAAAAGCAATGTCGTGATTTTAGAAGATGTTGTTACTACCGGACAGT
>ERZ1740072.55-NODE-55-length-67573-cov-9.643088_pt1 | contig 67573 bp, 67 predicted proteins | sample MGYA00581733_ERZ1740072 | MGnify/ENA primary metagenome ERZ1740072 (study PRJEB43018, sample SAMN04849741) | marine metagenome | isolation source: floating plastic debris | place: Pacific Ocean | collected 2008-08-30 | study: EMG produced TPA metagenomics assembly...
CGACGACGTCGAAGACGCCTCGATTGGCTCCAGCACGGCCCATTGCTATGGTCATCTCAAATCCTCTTAATATGGCATCAAGTCCTATCAGTAAAAGGGTTGGGGAAAATATAAACAACCCTTTAAGGACGTGGGGATGTCACAAGCACCCACACACATAGGATGGCCGTAATCACCATCAGGTAGGATTTTGGCTTGTACTTTATGATAAATAGACTTTCGTTTTTTTACAATCTGTCACGTACTTCTCAGATTCAAAAAAATCCCCAAATAGACTGATATCACTACCCTCAAGCTATTTAATCAAAAAAATCAATGAAGATTTGTATCAAAATCTATAGATGGCTACCCTCCCATGAGGAGGCAAAACCTTTTATAAAACAAAAAACATCGTAAATGCATCGCATTTTATAGTTTCTCCCTAAGCATTTTCGGTAGGGTACAGATTGAATCACATGCGTAGGTTTGGCATCGTCTATGTCATTGGATATGACTTGCTAGTCGGCATCCTCATATATCAGAACGATTCGCTCAGAATGATACGCTAGATGAATGAGTAGTTTTCAGAATTGGTGGCTAAGTCACTTTCTGAAGGGTTAGGAGATACTAAAAGTTCAGCGCATGTACAATTCGAGCGTCATCGGCGGTAGTCTCAGTATTTCTGGTAGCCGTCTGTTTATATACGAGGTCAAAGGGCTAGGCTCAGCGCCTGGGGGTACAGCACCCGTGCGTCAGAGTGGAAGCACTTTCGTGACAGTTCCCTACGAGCGTATGGCCGAAGAAACCCGGCGAATCACTCGTATGGGAGGCGAAATTGTTAGCATTCGTGCAGCAAGTGACGATTTGCCGGCTGCGCCTGTGGCTCAAACAGCACCTGCAGCAAAGAAACCCATGGCCGAAACGAAAGCGAAAGCGAAAAAACCCGGTGCTAATGTACCGGTTAATATCTACAAGCCTAAGAACCCCTATTTAGGTGAATGCTTATCCAATGAGCCTTTGGTCGCCGAAGGTGGCATTGGTGATGTTCAGCATATCAAGTTTGATTTGTCTGAAGGAGACCTCGAATATGTAGAGGGTCAGAGCATCGGGATTATTCCTGAAGGAACTGACGATAAGGGAAAGCCTCACAAACTTCGCCTGTATTCCATCGCATCTACTCGTCATGGTGATGATGTAGACGATAAGACGGTTTCCCTCTGTGTGCGTCAGCTTACTTATAAGCATCCTGAGAGCGGCGAAACCATCAATGGTGTCTGCTCTACGTATCTCTGTAACCTAGAGCCTGGAACTAAGGTCAAGATTACTGGCCCCGTGGGCAAGGAGATGCTTCTGCCCGATGATCCTGATGCCAAGGTGATCATGATGGGTACCGGTACTGGTATTGCTCCTTTCCGTGCCTACCTATGGCGTATGTTTAAGGATAAAGAGCGCGAGGCCAACCCTGACTACAACAACTTTAGTGGTCTTGCCTGGCTGTTCTTCGGTGTACCGAAGACTCCCAATATCCTGTACAAGGAAGAATTGGAAGAAATGCAGGCCAAGTATCCTGATAACTTCCGACTAACCTATGCCATTAGCCGTGAGCAGCAGAACTCTGAAGGCGGTCGCATGTATATTCAGCATCGTATTGCCGAGCATGCCGATGAGCTTTGGAGCTTGATCCAAGATGAGAAGACTCACGTCTACATCTGTGGTCTACGCGGTATGGAAGGTGGTATTGATGAAGCCTTGACAGCTGCAGCTGCTAAGACCGGTACAGACTGGGCTGAGTATCGCAAGGGTATGAAGAAAGCTCATCGCTGGCACGTTGAAACATACTAGGTTTTACTGACCTAGCCTGTCGCAATGTCAGATGAATAATAGTAAAAGCCAGGGAACCTTCAGATTCACCTGGCTTTTACAATGGTCTGTGGTAAATCAAATGGGATAGCACATTGGTTTTTAAGGTTGGATTATTAGGTCTAGGCACGGTAGGCACAGGCACCGCCAAAATTTTGTTAGATGCCCCTCAGCGTCATCCGTTGCTGCAAACCTTGGAAATTCACAAGGTGGGTGTGCGCGCTTTGGATAAGTCCCGTGCGGTCGATTTACCAGAAGACTGTTTGACCACCGATCTTGAGGCGATTGTTACCGATCCCGACATCGATATTGTCGTGGAGGTAATCGGGGGTCTAGAACCAGCACGCTCACTGATTTTGGAAGCCATTGAAGACGGCAAGCATGTAGTGACGGCCAATAAGGCTGTTATTTCTCGCTATGGCAATGAGATTGCTGAGGCGGCTAAGAAAGCGGGGGTATATGTGCTGTATGAAGCGGCGGTTGGGGGTGGAATTCCAGTCATTCAGCCACTACAGCAGGCCCTTTGTGTAAACCGGATCGAGACGGTAACTGGAATCATTAACGGAACCACTAATTATATTTTGACTCGGATGGAGTCAGAGGGCGGAGAATTTGCCTCAATTTTGGCGGATGCTCAAGCACTAGGCTATGCCGAAGCTGACCCAACGGCTGATGTGGATGGCCTGGATGCGGCTGATAAGATTGCGATTTTGGCCTCAATCGCGTTTGGAGGCAAAATTCGTCGTGAGGATGTTTTTACTGAGGGCATTCGCAACGTTAGTACAGTCGATGTCGATTACGCCGAATCGTTAGGGTTTGTAATTAAGCTGCTTGCGATCGCAAAACGTAATCCTCAAAGGACAGATGAGCCAGACACCATTCAGCTACGGGTCCATCCCACCCTTGTTCCGCTAGACCATCCCCTCGCCAGCGTTAACGACGTTAACAATGCGGTTTTAGTTGAAGGCGATCCCATTGGTCAGGTCATGCTCTACGGTCCCGGCGCTGGAGAAGGCCCTACGGCCAGCGCCATCGTCTCGGATATTATGGCCATTGCCGCTACGCTACACATGGAGTCTCCAGCCGAGGAAAAACTACCTAATCCGCTACTGAGCAATGCCTACAGCGATTACAAAACCATTAGCCCGATGGAGGAATTAGAAAGTCGCTTCTATCTGAGACTGATGGTAAAGGATCAGCCAGGCACAATTGGGCATCTAGGCAATATTTTTGGTAAGCACGACTTAAGTCTGGAATCGATTGTGCAAATCGGACTGCAGGATAATTTGGCTGAGCTCGTGGTTGTCACCCATGAAGTCCAGGAGGGCGCTTTCCAGCAGGCGGTAACTGTCCTGAAGGAATCTGGTGATGTGGATTCGATTGCTAGCGTTTTACGGGTATTGGGTTAGACGGAGACGTTCCGTGGAACGTCTCCACATGCCACGGAGTGTCTGTACATGTTATGGAGCGTCTGTACAAAGAAGAATTTGAAGTCCCTGGCGAAGATCTTTATCAGTGGCGATTGAATGCTCAGGCTGATGCTCAAACAGCAGATGTCCCTTTGTATGAGGTGGACTGGTTTTTACAAGGGGTAAGCCAGCTAAATCAGTCAGATCTGAGTTTGGGTCTGTATCGTGACCGGAGTGCGGTGTCGTTGAGTCATTCGCTGGATTGGCTGACGCAGCAGTGGCAGCGTCGTTTGACCGAGCGGGTGCCGGTGCAATATCTGGTGGGTGAAACACCGTGGCGAGATTTGATGCTAACGGTGACGTCTGATGTACTGATACCTCGACCTGAAACGGAGCTGATGGTAGATATTGTTCAGACTTGGGTCAAACAGCAGGGGGAAACTGGCCGTCCACAGGTGTGGGCTGATTTGGGTACGGGGAGTGGAGCGATTGCGATCGCACTGGCAAAAGCCTTTCCCCAGGCCCAAGTGCTAGCCGCCGATATCAGCCCAGCGGCCTTAGTCGTTGCCCGCCAAAACGCCAAGCGTAACGACGCAAGAAATCTACAGTTTTATCAAAGTAGCTGGTTTGAATCGCTTAGCAGTTGGCGTAGCAAGCTGACAGGCGTAATCGCCAATCCACCTTATATTCCAAGTAAAACGGTACTGAATCTAGCGCCTGAAGTGGTAAACCATGAACCTCATCAGGCCCTAGATGGCGGCAATGACGGGCTAGACGATATTCGTCTGCTGATTGATCAGGCCCCCAAGTTTCTTCATCCTGGCGGTCTATGGCTCACCGAGCACATGCAGGGACAGGCTCAAATCATTGCAGATTTATTAGAGACCCAAGGCTGCTACAGAGCTATTCAAATTCACCCAGATTTAGCTGGCATTGAACGGTTTGTCTCCGCAACGCTTTGCTTCGAGACTGGTGCCGTACCGACACATAGCAAAACCGGCTGATTGGCTTTATCCCAGAAACCACTCATATCCCTGCTTGAGCTTTTCTTTACCGTTCTGTTCAACAATACTGCCGTGAGCCATCACTACCCGCTCAAAGTCCCAAGCCAAGACTTGCTCAACAGACGCTCTGACTTTTGCCTTATCTGTAGTAGCAATTTTTTCCAAAATCGATGGGCTTAAACGCTGATATCCGCCGATGACGCGAGTGACCAGCCGGGTGGCTATTGGAAAACTCTCATCAAAGTGAAAAGCAGCATCGGTCAGAATGAGCGTACGGCTAGCTCCATGCAAGAATACATATTCATTCAGCGCATCAAACCCAGTTACACCCAGGGTTCTAAACCCAGAAAATAGCAAGCATTCTAGGCCGTCCAATAGAACTTTTGTATTATACTCAATCACTCTATCAATGGGTAACTCTGGCTTTTTAGACTCCAAACCGGACGCCGCCCAAAATACTGCCTCGGGATAACGCTGCTTAAACTCTGCGGCAAATAAATAGTGATAAAGGTTAGGCGCAATAATATGTTTGACAGGACCCAACTCGCTCAGCTGGTTCAGCACGCCATCGATAGCCTGAATAGGAGAAATAATGGCCAGTTCACCATTAGCTAACCGCAGAGCTGTCATTCTGGTACCAACATTGAGCCCAAAATATTTCAGCGGTTGTTCGGCAACCCAGATACCTTGGCCAATTTTTCTAAGCACTTTATCGTTAAGTAGTTTGCAACGTCTGTCCTGATGGTGGCTGCTCCCATAGAACTTTCATCCTACGATCCTGAATGGCCTACCAGGTTTGAAGCAGAAAAACGCTACTTGGCAAACGTGATTGGCCGTTGGCGTTGGGGCAGTGTTGAACACGTGGGTAGCACTGCAGTGCCAGGGCTACTAGCCAAACCAGTGATTGACATTATGTTTGACGTCAAGTCCTTAGAGGACTCAAAGCCAGCTATAGACATCCTGGTTCGTAACGGCTATCAATATTTTCCCTACAAATCGGACGTGATGCACTGGTTTTGCAAACCATCCGATGCTTTTCGTACTCACCATCTCCATTTAATTCCCTACGAAAGTCAGCTGTGGCAAGAACGGATTCAGTTTCGCGATCTGCTGCGCTCTAATCAGAAAATTGCCAGCGACTATGCCGCGCTAAAACAGTCATTGGCTACACGCTACCAATATGAGCGTGAGGCATATACCCAGGCAAAATGGCCTTTCATTCAACAAGTCCTGGCTATGAGCAATGGGAGCAGAGATTGAAGCACTGGACTTCGACTCCGCACAGTCCTCTCCAGCAACGTTGAGGGATATGGAGTTTAGTAATTTTTCTAGCTTGAGTCAGTGTTTGATTATTCTTGAATCTCGAATGGAAGCATGGGCCAATTTAGGTTCTATCCTGCTCTCTCACTTGGGAGGTAATGTTTCCCGATAGAATAATTGCACTGCGGGCAGCCGTTCGTGTGGGCGTTGCTGATTCGTTGATCAATTAGCCGCAGCGTAGACCATGGTTTCGTTGGCCCGTAAAAATTTACTCAAAGATCTGCCTCGGTTTTTAGTGGCCCAGGCGGGCATTATGTTTGCGGTCAGCCTGGTTACCATCCAAACCGGTATTCTGAAAGGCTTTACCCGCTCCACCACGCTACTGATCGACAGTTCTGCTGCAGATATTTGGGTCGCCTCAGAAAATATCGTCAACTTTGAGCTGACCGAACCATTTCCCTACGCCCAGGTGCGTCAGGCTCAAGACATTGAAGGGGTCGCCCTAGCCGAAGCTCTCACCATCGGGTCTGGGCGCTGGTATTCTGACGGAAAACTAACCACGCTGCGGGTATTTGGCTTTGACCCTAATGGTCAGCTATTCCGGCCTGGTCAGGTGTCTAATTCTGCGATCGCAGCTCTCAATGCCCCCTATTCCGCCTTGATTGACCGCACTAACATGCGTTCTTTTCGCATTGGTGACGTCGGGGATACCGCCCGCATTCGTCAGCTGCCGGTAACGGTGGTAGGGCTAACGAGCGATACTCAGTCCCTGGTTTCTAGCAAATTTGTATTTACGTCCTTAATCAACGCAGGAGCCTACATTAATTCTGGCTTTTCGTCAGAACTCACCTGTCAGCTGGGCGAAGGAGACATTACCTGTGTCAATGCATTTGAGCGTGATGCCGATACGGCCAGTGAGGTGGCGGCTCCAGCCCCTCTTAACGCAGATGCGCCGGTCACCTATGTTTTAGTCAGGGCCGCACCGGGGGAAAATTTACAGCAGCTGAAACAGCGCTTAGAGAACACACTGCCAGGCACAAAGGCGTTTACTAAAGATGAGCTGATTGATACCACCCAAGCCTACTGGCAAAACCGCACCGGTATTGGTTTTATTCTGGGGCTAGGAGCCATCGTTGGTGTCATTGTGGGCATGGTGGTAGTGGCTCAGATTCTGTACACGTCAGTTTCTGAAAATCTGCGCGAATTTGGCACCCTTAAGGCGATGGGAGCATCAGACTGGGACATCTACAGTGTGATTTTGGAGCAGTCGCTGTGGATGGCGGTGTTGGGCTATGTGCCGGGGCTGCTGCTGTGTTGGGGCATGGGTACTTGGACCGCCGCCACCCAGGGGATTGTGGTGTTGATCACCCCCATTAGCGCCGTTGGTGTGTTTGGCATTACGGTGGTGATGTGTGTCGGTTCGGCTGTTTTTGCAATTCAAAAAGTGACCCGTGTGGATCCGGGTATTGTGTTTAAGGCTTAGTATTCCAGGGAATGCGGGAGCCTATCGGTGAGGTGTGGGTTTATTAATGGTTGCGATCGCAGCACAAAACATCCAGATGTCCTTTATGTCAGGCACCACTGAAACCAGGGTGCTTAAGGGCATTGATCTGGCTATTCCCTCCGGGCAAATCCGGTTGATGATGGGGCCATCAGGCTCAGGTAAAACGACGCTGCTATCTATTTTGGCAGGGATTTTGACCCCAACGGCCGGTACGGTGCAGCTGCTGGGGCAAGAAATCACCACACTTTCTCGGAAGAAGCTGACCGTCTTTCGTCGCAACCATATCGGCTTTATTTTTCAAAGCTTTAACCTGTTTCCAGCCCTGACCGCACTGGAAAATATTGAATTAGCGCTACAGCTCAAAGGCTATAAAGGACCGGGTATCAAAGAACAGGCCTTCGATCTGCTAAAGCAGGTGGGCCTAGGGGATCGGGCGAATAATCTGCCAGCGGATCTGTCAGGGGGACAAAAGCAGAGAGTTGCGATCGCTCGCGCTTTAGCCGGTGAGCCAGAACTGATTATGGCCGATGAACCTACAGCGGCGCTAGATTCTGCCACCGGTCGCGATGTGATTGAGCTGATGCAGTATTTAGCCAAGAACAAAGGCTGTACGGTGCTGATCATCACCCACGATCCGCGCATTACCAATGCGGCAGACGAGATTACCTATCTAGAAGATGGCGTTTTAGCCAAGCAATCGAGTTTAGTAACAGGGCTGCATTGAGGATATCAAGGAGACCGAGGTGGCAAGATTATCCAGGTGACATCATTGCTATCATTTTGGTGTGTCCACCCAACGCTACGTTTAAAGACAGCTCATGGCTAATTTAATTGTCCGCAATATTGATGACGCTATGTCCAAACGCTCAAACAACTTGCTGGCCGTAATGGTATAAGTGCAGAGGCTGAACATCGCAAGATTTTAGAACAGGTTTTATTGCAACCGCCCAAAAAATCCTTTGCCGAAGTACTTTGCTTGATACCTAACGTTGGCCAAGATTCAGATTTTGAGCGGGTTCAAGACGACAAGTCTCCCAATGTATTTGCTTGATACCAACGTTATCAGTGAGCTGCGCAAACAAGAGAAAGCAAATCTGGGAGTTCAACATTTTTTTCAGAGTGCCATGGCGCAAGATAGTCGTCTTTATATCAGTGTGGTGACTATTGGTGAACTGCGTCGAGGTGTGGACCTGATTCGCCACCGTGGCGATCAACCTCAAGCAGAATTACTAGCAACATGGCTGCAAGGCATCTTGGATGATTATGCCAACCAAATTCTAGATTTCACCACCACTGAGACCCAAGTATGGGGACGACTACGGGTGCCAGTAGCAAATAACGCTATTGATAAACAAATCCTGCGGCGGCATTGACCTATGGGTTAACCTTAGTCACCCGTAACGTTAAGGATTTTGCTGGGACCGGAGTTCTTTTGCTCAATCCGTTTAAGAAAACTAGTGCCGACACTATTTGATGTAGGCTTGCTACTTAACTGTCTGCAGCTCTTTAGCAATACCGGTCAGGATTTCGGGGACTGAACGGGGTTGCCAGCCTAGATCTCGTATAGCTTTTTCACCACTGATGCGCACACAGCGGTCATAGATATAGTGAACTAGCTCATTGTTTAGGGGCGAGTTCCAGGAAAGCGCTTTGCCGATGGGGTCGAGCAACCCGCCAATAGCGCGAACTAATGGCTTAGGCGCATCTGCCGGCGCTTTAGCGCCCACCGCATCACCCAAAATCTGAAACATTTCGCCGATGGATAGCTCCCCGGCGGAGATGATGAAATGTTCACCGGAGGGGGCTTTTTCTGCTGCAAGCACCATGGCTTGGACAAGATCGTCGACGTGGACGATGCCGGTGATGCGATCGCACCCGTCCCAGTACCTACCAGCACTTAACAGGCTTGACTGGCATTTGCTACGATCATTATTATCCTCCTATTTGTTCCTATGACATTTGTGATCATTGCGGACCCACCACCATTAGAAATCAATGCTGATAGCGTTGCGCTGGTGGGCAAAACCCGCATCACTTTAGATACCGTGGTCACTGTTTTTAAGCAAGGTACAACGGCGGAAGAAATCGTCCATCGCTATCCCGCTTTAAAGCTTGCAGATGTGTACGCCACTATTGCGTTCTACCTAAATCACCAGCAGATGGTTGAGGACTACTTAGCAGAACGTCAGGCCCAATCAAAAAACATTCAGCAATTAAATGAAGCACGGCTAGATCCTAATGGTATTCGCGATCGATTGTTGAATCGTAAACATGCACAAGAAGCATGTTAAAGCTTTTGGCAGACGAAAATTTGGACAACACCATTATTAGAGGTCTACTCAGACGTAATCCAAGTATTGATATCGCTAGAGTTCAAGACGTTGCCCTATCGGGTAAAGATGACCCAACGGTATTGGTATGGGCAGCTCAAGAGCAGCGTGTGTTGTTAACCCATGATGTGGCTACGATTACCAAATATGCCTATGAAAGAGTTGCCCAAGGCTATTCAATGCCAGGAGTGATCGAAGTACCCACTAACGCTCCCATTGGCCAAGTGATTGAGGATATTTTGACAATCTTAGAATGTATTGCAACTGGGGAGTTAGAAGGCCAAATTTTGTATTTACCGCTGTGACCTAACTTTAAGTGGCGGTTAGTTCCTGGGCGATACCGGTCAGGATTTCAGGGACTGAACGGGGTTGCCAGCCTAGATCTCGTATAGCTTTTTCACCACTGATGCGCACACAGCGGTCATAGATATAGTGAACTAGCTCATTGTTTAGGGGCGAGTTCCAGGAAAGCGCTTTGCCGATGGGGTCGAGCAACCCGCCAATAGCGCGAACTAATGGCTTAGGCGCATCTGCCGGCGCTTTAGCGCCCACCGCATCACCCAAAATCTGAAACATTTCGCCGATGGATAGCTCCCCGGCGGAGATGATGAAATGTTCACCGGAGGGGGCTTTTTCTGCTGCAAGCACCATGGCTTGGACAAGATCGTCGACGTGAACGATGCCGGTGATGCGATCGCACCCCGGCCAAATCGGTAACCGGCCCTTCAAAAATAGCTTAATCACCGGTCCAAAGTGCGGATCATCCGCCCCAAAAATGCCACCGGGCATCATACTCACTGCCGAGAACCCATCAGCCACATGCTGATTGACTAGCTGCTGGGCTTTGTACTTGGTCTCATCATAGGCTGAAGAAAACCCTTCTTGGGTGCGTTGGTAAGTTTCATCGATCACCTTACCCTCCGTATCGCCATAGATGCCGATAGTACTGCAATAGACTAGCTTAGGTGGTTTAGCCTGGGCCCGGATCGCCGTCAGTACTGTGCGAGTTCCCTCTACATTGACTCGTTCCATACGAGCCGCGTCCACAATACCCAAGTCCACACAGGCCGCAATATGAAACACCAAATCGACACCGGTCATGGCATATTTCAGCGCATCCGCATCGGTAATATCGCCGTAGACCAGTTGCACATCTAAGCCCTCTAGCCGTGACAAATTACTGGTGCGACGCACTAAACCAACGGTGCTATAACCATTAGACACCAGCAGCTTGACTAAGTGAGAACCCGTAAACCCATTTGCCCCTGTGACCAATGCTTTCATGCGTATGCTAGATGCGTTTGAGTAAGGACCTCAGATACGCTAACGATATGGAATCTGAGCCTAGGCTGTTATCGTAACGGAAATCGCAGTGGCTTTATAGAGGGTACACTCGACAACCCTTGTTTCAAGAAAGCGGCTAAGATGGAAAAACTGAGAAAAAATTGCTATCGTCTCAACTATCATTCCTGAGTTCTTTTCCTTATGAAAGTAGTTTTATTTTTCTAAAATAAGCAACAATTTTGAGAGTAATCCTTTTCTTTTTAGCTCATAACTACCCCAAAAAACGGATACTTTTAAGCGTGTCCCATTAAATGAAAAAAACAATTAAAAAGTCTGACTTTGTTCTGAATCCCTACATGCAGAGCAGTAACTGGCGAGCCACCTATCAGGTTTTAAATACGCTAATTCCATATGTTTTACTTTGGATTTTAGCCGTAAAGGCAGCTAAAATATCTGTTTTTCTGTTGCCTCCAATTATTATCCTATTGGTACTTTTTTCATTGCGCTGCTTTTCGCTGATGCATGATTGTGGTCATTACTCTCTTTTTAAGTCTAGAAGAGTCAATCGAGTGGTGGGATTTATATTCGGCTTGGTAAATGCTATGCCTCAGTATTGGTGGTCAAGAGACCATGCCTATCATCACAAAACAAATGGCGATTGGGAACGATATCGAGGGATTGGGGACTTCTTGTCAACTCAAGAATATGCGCAGCTCACTTCATCAGACCAGCGCCTATATGGATTGCTCAGACATCCGCTAATGGCATTTCCAGGTGGCTTTTTCTATTTGGCCTTTAAACCAAGACTGATCTTTATCTTGGGAGTATACGATTTTATCTGTCATAGTCTTAGCTGCTTTAGGGCAGATCCTCAGACCAGCCTATCAACTATCGTTGTTTCCCATAAGCCTGAGCACTGGTCAACCGCTGCTGAGTTCTGGGATATTTTGCTCAACAATATCTTTGTAGTGGGCAGCTGGATTTTTCTGTGTAGCTGGCTAGGAACAGGATTCTTTTTGGGGATATATTCTGTTGTATTGACGCTATCGGCGGCCATCTTTATTAACGTGTTTTTTGTTCAACACAATTTTGATGGAGCATACGCCCACAAGTCAGAAAATTGGGACTATCTAACAGGTGCAATTGAGGGAAGCAGCTATTTAGATTTACCAGCTGTTCTAAAGTGGTTTACAGCTGATATTAGCTATCACAATATCCATCATCTTTCGGAGAGAATTCCTAACTATCATCTGAAGGCATGCCATCAGAAAAACAGTCATCTACTGCTAGATTCAAAAACGGTTCAGATGAGTGAGATGCTAGACTGCGCTAAATATATTTTGTGGGATGCCGATGCTAACAAGCTGACATCAATCGAAGCGTTTCATCAGGCTCAGACTAAAGCCTTTTCGTAAATTCGATAGGTCTTGTAGATTTTGGCCCCAGTGTTTTCGATAATATTGCGCGATCGCATATTATCCTCATACACCCAAGACAGTTCTGCCCGCCTGTAGGGAGGCTTTTTATCGGTGCCGCCCTTCATACCTAAATACACGACCGCCAAGGCCACCATTTTGCGGCTGTACTCCGGTAGCGTGCAAATCGCCAGTACCCTGGCCTGGTCTATCTCGCGTCGATACCAAAGAAATTTGAGAATCCCCAAAATATTCAGCTTACCCTTCACATGTTTGAGGGCAATGTTGTAATCTGGCAGCGCCATAAAAAATCCCACCATTTTGTTGTCGGAATCTTTTTTGGGATCTTCTGCAATCACAAAAATATCGGTATCCACTAGGGTTTGTAGCTCTCTTGCCTCCACCATAAATTCTTCTTCTGTACGAGCGCTAGAACTCCAGTTATGAGCAAACGCTGTTGTAAAGAGTTCATAGATCCAGCGACAGTCCTGTTCAAATGCATCTCCTTTGGTATGGATAGTCCGAAACGTAATGCCTGCTTTTTGAGCAATTTTGTAGCCCCGCTCAAAGCTATCGGGTAAAGGACAATCCAACGACAAATCATAGGCATAGGCATCCTTAGCCTTTTGCCAGCCGTTAGCCGTCATCATGCCTAGATAATACTGAGGGTTGTAGGGCATCATTAGCGTCGGATCTGAATCAAACCCATCTGCCAAAAAACAGCAGTTATTGTGGGTTGATAGATCGATCGGCCCCCGAGCCTTGGTCATTCCCTGCTGTCGAAGCCAGTCAGCAGCAGTATCTAACAGCGCCTGACCAATCTCAATATTGTTGATGCACTCGAAAAAGCCGATCAGCCCAATCGGCTGCCCTTCTCGCTCTACGAGTCGGTGGTTGACCGCAGCAACGATTCGACCCACTGGCTGCTCACCCTCATAGGCCAGAAACTGCTGCAGCTCACCATATTGAAAAAATGAATTCTCCTCAGAGAACTGTTTAGCTGTACTAGATTCAATCGGGGCAACCCAGTGAGGATCGTCACGATAAACGTAGGATGGAACAGCAATAAAGTCACGCTGCTCCTTAGGTGTCGTAATTGCTTTAATGGCAAAATTACCCATGGAAAATGTGAGTAGTAGAGAACTGTGGTTAAAGGTAGAGCATTGAGCTGCTCGGAAGTATCCTCTGCCAGCGTTACAAAGTCTGTTCGCCCACTACTCATGTCCTCAGGCTATCCGCTAAGCATATTGAGCAACTGCACCGCCTAGTTTCTGACGCACAGCCGCCATCGCTTCTACCAACCGATCCATCTCAGCTTGGGTATGCAGCAAATTAGCTGTAATCCGAAGACGTGGCTTAGCAATAAACCAAATAGCCGAGACCCATATACCGTGCTCCTCCATCAGCGCCCGAGCAAAGGACTTAGGATCTAGCTCAGGCGGTAAGAGTACAGGGATGACATTGGTTTCGCCAATCGCGTCAAACCCTTCGGCAACTAGTTTAGAGCGCAAGTATCGGGTATTAGCCTGGAGCTTAGCCACCCGTTCCGGCTCGCGACGAACTAGGCGGATGCTTTCTAGAGCTGCTGCTGTGACCGGTGGTGGTAAAGAGATAGTACCGATAGAGGTAGGCGATACGTCTAAGAGGTCTATTAGCTCGCGGTTAGGAGAGCTAATAGCGGCTCCGGCTGAACCCGCAAACTTAGAAAATGTCGTCATGATGATGGGAACAATGCCGCGCTCAATTACTGACTGAGGAGTAATGCCAAAGTGATCATAAATCCCCTCACCTCTACCACCAATGGCTCCGCTAGCATGGGCTTCGTCCATGACGACCACGCTACCAGGATAGTCTTCCATAATGTCGAGCATGCGAGGCAGAGGTACCACATCGCCGTCCATGGAAAAGACTGCATCAGAAATAACAATTACTCGATCGTCAGGACGTACATAGCGACGCATTTTGCGCTCTAGATCGTCCATATCGCAGTGGCGATAAGCTTTAACTCGTACCTTAGGGCTGTGGCCAAACATCTTACCCGAGCGGTTATCGGCGTTGACCACGGCCGCAATAATACAGCCATGGTTCAACACATCGCTAAAGATAATAGTCTCACGGGTGTGTTGAAATCCCTGCACAGGCACGGCTAGATGGCAGAATCCATCCATTAGAGCCTGCAATGCCATCCAGGCATTGAGAAACAATTGCGTATGGGGCAAGTGTTTAAAGGCGGAAATTTCGTCCTCCAGCTGACGATGCAGGTCAATACGACCACTGAGGACAGAACAAGAGCTGTTAGAGGTGCCATAGCGACGGATAGAATCGATCGCAGCTTGAGTCACCTCAGTATCCTGAGCCATGCCCAGAACATCGTTAGTACAGAACGTTAGAACCTGGTGCCGCTTACCAGTGCCCTGTTCTTCAACCTCTATTTGATTGCCATTTTTTTGGTGGCAAATAAACTTGTCAGGATATAACCCGCTTGCATGCAGACGCTGCACATAGTCATTAACGACTTCCACAATTTACTCCTCATCACCTACATTGAGCATATCAATCAACCAAACTCTGAGCTAACAGCCAATAACCTCTGGCAGCCGATTTTGGCAACGGTGCTTGGGTATCCCAAGCGGGCAATTCACACAAGCATACCGTTACTAGCCTCCTGGGATGGTGGAATAGAAGACTCTTTTGAGCCTTCAAAAGACGATGTGTGAGAAACTTGACCGCGTTCGTATTGGGCAACAATGACACGCTGAAGCGCAATGATTGCTGGATTAACTTCAACATAGTTGCGCTCTGGATCAATGGAGTAGTTGCGCTGTTCGCTCTCCATCATTTCTACGTCCTGATGTAGAAACTTTAGGAAAATGCTATTTAAGATAACCTTTTCCAAGCCTCTTGCCAAAGTCCCGCTCAGTAACCACGGAGGAAGCGGTAGCTTTAGAAACAATAAGGAAAAAGACTTTGTCTCCGTAGGGCCGACAGGCAACCGCATCAGATAGAGCGAAGAAACAGACTCTAGAGATGTGGCGTAGTGAGGATACTGATATCGAATGGAAACAGTACGAGTAGTGCTGTCACTTCCTTTAGCACCCAACCCCAACAGCTTGCTTAAAAAGCCCTCATAAGATACTTGATAGTCGGCGGCCACGCCGTATTCATCTTGATTGAGGTTAAGTAGCTTGGGGTCATACCAACCCTGAAGATCCTTGTGCAAAAACCCATGAAAAACATCCATCGTATTCTCATTACAAATGGAAAAATGGGCCTGAAAGTGCCCTGGGATACGAACCATAAACCAGCCCGGTTCACCATATTGAGGCACTTCTGGTAAAGGCTGCTGCTCAGCCAGCTCAACCGTCCCTGGAAATACCCAGACAATACCGTAGGCCTCCTGAGCTGGATACACTTGGGCCTGAGCACAGGGTAGTTTTTGTTCTGGAGGAAAATAAGGAATACTGACGCAGTGACCATCCTTGTTAAATTCCCAACCATGGTAAGGACACACTAGATTCTCGCCATGGACTTCTCCCCTGTGGAGTTCAACACCTTTATGGGGACAGGCATCGGCCATAGCATGGACTCTACCGTCAGTATCTCGATAAACCGCTAGAGAAGAGTCCCATATTTTTACAGAGACGACCTCTCCAGACTTAAGCTGGTCTGCCCAAAAAACTGGATACCAATAATTTGGGTTGATGCCAACAGCGCGTGCGCGCCGATATATGGGTTGACCTTTGAGAACAGCAGATGCTTCCATCTTCTACAGCTAGGATTTAAAAATTGAGAATAATGAGCAGCCAGGCCTTTTCACTGTACGAGACTTATCTTTATTTTTACTGAGTAAGGCCCTGATAAACCTAATTTGCCTAAAACTAGGGGCTATTCTGGGTGTGATAGCAGTATGGAGGCGATAAACGCGCTGCTGTCAGATTTGGTGACGCTTCTCGAACTGTCAATAGAGTCCACTAAAAAGAATCGGGCATTCGGCTAAAACATGAGAAGACACCTCAGAAATTAGTAGGTAGATGCACGTAACAACACTCATGACAAAGGTATAAGCTTGTGCTTGTACATCATGTTATTGACCAGTTATGGGTAATGTTAACATCTATTAACTTGTCACGAGCGATTGGCCTCTGGAGGTGTCGTTCTTTCGAGTGTTGTTGTGTGCCCCCTTATGACCACTGTTTATCAGAAATCCGCCCCTGAGCTAGAGACATTAGACCAGTTTTCGCCATCACCGCCCAAACATCATCCCTGGCAAGTGCTAGCTGTACTGATGCTAGCCGGATGTTTATCAAGCGCGGCGGGAGCTGTAGTAGCACCGGTCTTTCCAGAAATTGTGGCTCAGTTTGAGCTGAGCAGCCGTTGGGCCGGGGTTTTAGTCAGTGCTCACACGCTGACAACAGCACTGGCAAGCCTTGTGTTTGGCCTGTCAGTAGGTCGTTTGGGCAGTGTGCGCATTTTGCTGTCCTGTTTGGTAGGCTACGCTATTTTTGGAAGCTTGGGCGCTACGGCTCAGGGGTTTTGGGGAATATTGCTGTCGCGATCGCTAGTAGGTATTGCCAGTGGCGGTATCGGTGCAGGTAGCATTGGCATCCTCAGCAATCTCTACGAAGGTGAGGCCCGTACGCGGATGATGGGCTATGCCACCAGCGCTCTGGCCACGGCCACGGTGATTTTTCCAATTTTAGGTGGCTGGCTGGGGTTGTACCACTGGCGCTGGGCGTTTGTGCTTTATGGCCTAGGACTGCCAGCAGCGCTAGCGGGTCTGTTGATTTTGCCAAAGGGACACCGTCGTCGCCATAGCAGTATTCCTCAAACGGTTGGCATTGGCGATATTCTCAAACGGGGCCGAGTATTAGTAATTTTGCTGGCGCTGGCCACCGCATCAGCAATTTTCTATGTGGTCGTTGTGTACGCTCCGCTGTACCTAAAAGAAGCCATTGATGCGTCATCTTTGCTCAATGGTTTTGTATTAGCAGCGCGTTCAGTGGGTGCGGCCTTGATTGCGGCAGTGGGTGCGGCTAAGGTATCTAAACGGTTGGGCCCCGGAGGTGCGATCGCAGCTGGCTTTTTATTAATGGCTGTGTCTTTAGCCACTATTCCCAATGTGCTATCGCCCCCGCTGATGCTTTTAGCCGGTTTGCTCTTTGGTTTGGGCTTTGGTCTGGTGATGCCTAACTTTTACAGTGCTTTAGCAGATTTATCCCCTGATTCACAGCGCCCAGGTGTCTTGGCTATTGGTACGGGCTGTGCCTCGCTAGGGCAGTTTATATCGCCTTTTATTTTTGGCCCCGTTTGGGCCAGTGCTGGGACAAATGTATTTTTCCTTGCCGCCGTCATTGCCGCTACGGTGGGATTTTTAAACTGGATGCGTCGTTAGGACCGACTGCTCAATGAGTCATAACTATTCACTGCTAAAGCTTTTCAAATTAGGGGCTGTGCCCGCACTGATGAGCGCTGTAGCCATCAGACAGATCGTCTTAGTGCACACGGTGGGTCTAAGCCCGTGGCATGGAGGAGGGTACGGCATGTTTGCTTCGATCGATCGAGATGAGCGCCGGGTGGTGACGGCTCAGCTGATTGACTGTAATCATACCCAGGACTTTGCCTTACAAGACATTGTGGCCGACTCGCCTGAAGTGCTAGGGCCTGAGGCTTATACCCATGTCAGTACGTTTCCCACAACGGCTCAGCTCCGCCGTGTGGGCAGACGTTTATTAGATAGTGATGACCAAATCGCTGAAATTTATGCTGCCAATCGTGAGCAGAGCTGCCGTTCAGAGCTGCAGCTGCAGCCGTGGCGGCTGACGTATGACGGTCGTGCCATTGCCTATGAGCCTCTGAGTGCCCCCGTTGAGGTTCAGCCGTGAATTTGATTAAGCGGTGGAACAGCTGGCTGCACCATTTAATGGAGCCGCCCCTATATCTATTGATACTGCGTCTGACCACGATTTTGCTCTTGCTCCATGGCATTGACCACTGGGTCTGGACCATGCTGCCAGAAAAACTGCTGGCCTCGGCCATGCTGATCTACCCAAAACTGATACGCAATCGATGGACCTGGTTGGGCATGAGTTTGTGCCTGGTGGTCAATAATCTGTGGCACTGGTCGCGTCTAGTCAATCATGAATATATCTACACCTATTGGGTACTGGTGTGTGCGATCGCAGTGTGGAGTTCCACCCCTGAAAAGATACTGCGCTGGAATGCCCGCTGGTTAATTGGCATCTGTTTTTTCTTCGCCACGCTTTGGAAATTTCTAGGCGGGGAATATCTAGACGGTTCGTTTTTGCATCTGACATTTTTGCTAGACAGCCGCTTGGCCATGGGGGCTGTCCTATTTGGCGGGCTGGATCTGGCCACGCTGGCTGAGAATCGTCAGATTTTTGAGACCATGCAAGCGTCAGCCAATGTATTTGATCCACAGGAGCTAGCAACAACGCCTCGGATGGCAACGGCTAGCATGGTGCTGTCCTATTGGACAATTTTGATTGAAGGGCTGGTGGCGGCTAGTTTTTTGCTAACGGTGCCTCGCTGGCTCTATCAAAAGCGCGACTGGTTGCTACTAATTTTTGTACTGACCACATACGCGGTGATCCCAGTATTAGGCTTTGGGGCCTTGCTCATGGTAATGGGACTGATTCAGGCAAAAAATAGCCTGATAGGTCGGATCTATCTGGGGTTACTCATTTTTATGCCTGTGTGGATGCCATTACCCCAAGGCATCTTTTGGGTAATTCAAAACTTTTTGTTTCATCATCCCTAGGGACGCTCCAGGGCACATCTTCACCATTAACCGACTACCGTATCCGGTGATTCTTGTAATAACCACAGCCCGCTGTAGGTCATCCCTGAATCATCGGGGCGGATAAGCAAAAAATGTAGTCCTTTAGCGGTCGCTTTACGCTGCTCAAAGGTATTGGCAGCCCCGCGTACATCACTATCTTCAAAGGTAGTGAGAACAAAGCGATCGCACAGTCCCGCTTCTAATATGAGTCCATCGGGCTGACCGGCCATATATTTCAAAAAAGCAGGCCGGATTGACTCCATCCACTGGGCCAGTCCCATCGCGCGTCTGCCACCGTCAATCACCACCCCAGGAATCAGCACTGTGCTAGACAGACCAATTTCTAACGGCAGCAGCTCTTTGGGCACTGAGCGCACCGGAATGACCTCGTATTGAAACCGCAGCAGGTCGGCATTGGATAAGCCCGCAAACCGCCAGGTTTCACCCCAAAGGTTATCGGGGAGCGGTATGGGCGCAGACCGCTCAAAGCCAAAAGGAGAGTAGGCTTCTCCGGTATAGGTTTTGAGATTGGGGTACCAGGCGGCACGCTGCCGCAGCCACTGCTTGAGAGTGGATACCCCTCGTTGGGCCACCACAGGAATATCTAGCTCTCGACAGGCAACCTCGCTCAGGGTTTGAGCCTGAGGCCGAAACACCTGTAGGGAGCTAGGTCGATAGCCGGCTCGATGGATCGCCTGCTTGAGCTGCTGGCGGAGCCACATGGCATTGGCAGCTGGCTGAGGACAGGTTTCCGCGTAGCTAAAGTCCATGTCAGGAGTGCATAGCAATAGCTCCCACAGGACGGTGCTCTCAGCATTTTTTAAGGGACGACGATAGAAGTCAAGCTGCCAGGGAGGGCTCATGCGCTGGGTGAGGTTAACTGTCTGATTGGCAATAGAGCTGGCTAACGTAGTCGGCTACCATGCGATCGCTATTAAAAATCGGAGCAATAGTGCGGATGGATGCTTTCATCCGTTTTACCCAACCACGGGGCACATGGTTGCGATCGCAATCGTAGTACAACCGAACAATATCCCGCTCTAGCTGAGCGTAAAACGATTCTGCGTCTATCGTATCTTGAACGTCTTGATCTTTGGTTTCAGCATCTTCGCCAATGGTCCAGCCGTTCAGGTGCGGTTTATACCCTTCGCACCACCAGCCGTCTAGAACACTGAAATTAATCCCGCCATTAAGGGCCACTTTCTGACCGCTGGTACCCGAGGCTTCTAAGGGGCGCCGGGGCGTATTTAACCACAGGTCAATCCCTTGAACCATCAGCTTGGCGGTATACATATCATAGTCTTCAATAAAGGCGATGCGATCGCGCAGATCGGGATGGCAGCTCAATTCCATAATCCGCTGAATGATGCGCTTGCCGGTCTTATCGTTGGGTCGGGCTTTACCCGCAAGAATCAGCTGCACTGGCCGTTTCTGATTAGAGAAAATACGGGTGAGCCGGTCAAGGTCGCGAAAGATCAAGGCGCTGCGTTTATAGTCGCTAAAGCGTCGAGCAAAGCCTAGGGTCAGCACCTTGGGATCTAGCAGTCGCTCGACAGCCTTAATGTTGTCAGAACAGTCGTTACGCTCTTTTCGAGCACTGAGCACCCGATCACGGGCGTAGGCAATCAGCCTAGCTTTGAGAATCTGATGTCGCTGCCACAGCCGCTCGTCGGGAATGTGCTCAATTTTGCTCCAGGTTTCAGGGTCTCTGATATTTTCGGCCCAATGCTTACCCAAATAGTCTTGATATAGATCCTCCAACAGGGGAGCAATCCAGCTACGGGCATGGATACCGTTGGTCACATAGCCAATCGCCTCTTTTTTGTCTGAACGCTTGGTATACAGGTTTTGCCAGAGCTGACGAGACACCTCGCCATGGCGCTTGCTGACAGCATTGGTTGCACCCGTTAGCTGTAGCGCCAGAGCCGTCATACTAAACACTTCAGGATTGGACGCCTGCGCTCCTAGGGCAAAAAACTCAGAACGCTCCAGACCTAATCGGGGCCAGTAATCAGCAAAATAACTTTCCATCATCCCTACAGAAAATGCCTGCCCTGTGGGGACTGGGGTATGGGTGGTAAAAAGAGTGCGATCGCACACATAGGTTTTGACATCATCTAAGGTGCCCCCCATCTGCTCTAGTTCAAATCGGGCTAGCTCAAGCAGGGCAAAGGCAGCGTGAACATCGTTGAGATGATAAATCGCTGGTTCAATTCCCAATGCCTGTAGCATCCGCACTCCGCCCACACCTAAGAGAATTTCTTGGGACAGCTGCACATCTGGCTTACCGCTATACAGCTGTGCGGTGATCTGGCGGTCGTCCACGTCATTTTCAATGATGTCTGTATCCAGCAGATACAAAACACTGCGACCCACCTGAACTTGCCACACCTGGGCCTTGACCATTCGCTGGCCAATGGTCACCCGAATCTTGAGCCGCTGACCGTGTTCATTACACACAGGGATCAGGGGCAGACTTTCAAAATGATTCTCCCGATAGTGGGATTCCTGCCAGCCGCTGCGATTTAGTCGCTGACAAAAATATCCCTGACGGTACAGCAGTCCTACGCCCACCATGGGTAACCCCAAATCGGACGCTGATTTCAGATGATCGCCGGCTAGCACCCCCAGACCGCCACAGTACAACGGCAGCGATTCATGGATGCCGTACTCAATACAGAAGTAGGCCACTGGGTTGTCAGGAGTAATGCTAGAAGCAGCTGTCTGAGCCCAAGTATGGTCGCGATGGAGATAGGTTTGAAACTCAGCCGACAGCGTCTGTAACCGTTTGAGATAGTGGGGATCTTCTGCTAGCTGCCACAGTCGTTCGGGGGTGATATCCTGCATCAGAGCCACCGGATTGTGCTGACAGTTCTGCCACAGATCGGGAGCCAACACCCGAAATAACGAACTTCGCTCTGATGTCCAGCTCCACCAGTAGTTGTAAATAAACTGAGTCAATGGCTTCAGCGGCGGTGGCAGCTTGGTGGCAAGGGAGCGACGAAGATTCATGGGCGGGGGTAGATATCAGTAAAAGGCGGGGCGATCTGATTAGCTCACAATAGCGTCGTCGCCGATCCTCGGGATGATTTTATCTGAAAGATGTTGGTGCGTAGCATTACCAACAAACCGGTGCATCCCCTAAATTAGCAACGGCAAAATAGCTCAGACACGCTGCGGTATAGTAGGTCAGTCTTAAGTAAACTTTGCTTATCTGCGCTGTCCGAACGAACGCTACAGCCGTTAACAGCAGCAATTAGATTTGTCTCACACGATAGGATTTCATGGCCCCAGTCCTTACCCAGTTTGGTCAACAGATGTCTCACCTTACAGGGGTGCGGGCAATCATGAAAGATATCATCGAAACCCTCCAGTCGGGGCAGTCCGAAGACTTTATTAACTTGAGCGCGGGCAACCCGGTGATTTTGCCGGAGGTAGAACAGCTGTGGCGAGATTGTACAGCAGATTTATTAGCCAGTTCAGACTACGGCGAGGTGGTCTGCCGCTATGGCTCAAGCCGGGGATATGAGCCGTTAATTGATGCGATCGCAGCCGATTTTAACCGACGTTACGGTCTGCACCTGACTCCCGAGAATATTCTGATTACGCCCGGCAGCCAGTCGCTTTATTTTCTAGCCGCTAACGCCTTTGGGGGCTACACGACCGAGGGTGAACTTAAGGAAATCATTCTTCCCCTTAGTCCGGACTACACTGGCTACGGTGGTGTATCGCTATATCCCGAGGCCGTTCGTGCCTATCAGCCCACTTTGGATGTGGATGTCGCGGCTCACCGGTTTAAATATCGACCCGACTTTAGCCAGTTAACCATCACCGAAAAAACAGGATTTGTGCTGTTTTCCCGACCCTGTAACCCTACCGGCAATGTCCTCACCGATAAAGAAGTTAAGCGAATCGCCGCCCTGGCTAACGATATCCCTATTTTTATAGACTCGGCCTATGCTCCTCCGTTCCCGGCCCTAAACTTTACTGAGATGACTCCAGTGCTGACACCTAATGTGGTGCATGGGATGAGTCTTTCTAAGGCTGGACTCCCAGGTGAGCGGGTGGGAATTGCCATTGGCGATGCTGTCACTATTCAGGTTTTAGAGTCATTTCAGACCAATTTATGTATTCATTCGTCTCGCTATGGCCAGGCCATTGCCGCTCGGGCCATTGCTTCGGGAGCCTTAGCTGATATCTCTAAAACTGTAATTCGTCCCCACTACCAGCAAAAATTTGCAGTGATCGAGTCCACCCTGGATCAGGCAATGCCCGATATCCCCTGGTATCTCCATCGAGCCGAGGGGTCAATTTTTGCCTGGCTCTGGCTACAGGATCTGCCCATGGACGACCAGGAGTTTTATCAAGCCCTCAAGCGCTATGGTGTGATTGTCGTACCGGGCAGTCCCTTTTTCCCTGGGCTGCGCAATGACTGGGCTCATAAGCATCAGTGCTTTAGGATCAGTCTGACGGATACAGCAGAAAGGATTGCGATCGCAATTCGCCGTCTAGCGGCACTCACTGAATCGGTTTACAGCCAGGCCTGACACAATTCTTCCTCAAACCAATGCCATCCTCTCAAGACGATTCCAGACAAGACTGGCTCCCCATCGGTCGCATTGTGGGCCCTCACGGTCTTAATGGTGAAGTCAGAGTGTATCCGGAGACCGATTTTCCCGAACGGTTTGAGCAATCTGGCCAACGCTGGCTGCTCAGACCTGGAAGTGCTACACCAGAGTCAGTCAAGCTGGTCACAGGGCGATTTCAAGAGGGGAAAGGACTCTATATTCTCAAGCTGGCCGGCATCAGCCATCGAGATCAAGCAGAAGCTCTGCGAGACGCTCAGCTGCTGGTAGCCGCTGACGATCGTCTTCCCCTTGAACCGGGAGAATTTCATGTGGGAGACCTGATGGGTCTGACAGTCAGTCTTCAAACGACGGGAGAACATATCGGCACCGTCGTAGACGTTTATCGAGCCGGTAATGATTTGCTAGAGGTCGTCCTCACGTCTCAAGATTCAACCGACCTTGGTCAGGGTACGCCACGGACCGTTCTAATTCCTTTTGTAGAGGCCATTGTTCCAGTCGTAGATTTGACCCAAAAGCGAATTGAAATCACTCCACCAAAGGGCTTAATTGACTAGCGTCTAAAAATATTTCTGTATTTTCTACTATCAATCCGGCGGCCTGAGTCGTTAGTAGCCTGCGAACACGGTCCAGGGTTTTTGTATCGCTAATGCGCTGTTCTTGATAGCCCCGCTCCCATACGGGCGCACCCGGCACTCCTCTGATCAGGTTTATTCGTTTAGCCGCGGCGGCCTTAAAGCCAGCTACAAACGAAGATAGGGCACGAGGTTTAAGGGACTGCTGCTTTGAATAGATGGGAGAGCCGGTATGTCCCACAGCGACTAAGGCGCGAACTCCATTGGGTAGGACTGTCCAAAGATCGAGGGTAATATCACGCTGGTGAGCAACGGCAATTTGCTGCCATTCGTCTGCGGCAATCTGGCCTGAAGAATTAAGCTGAGTGTGTTCACCAAAGACCTCCCCCAACAGAAACTGGGCTTTATGGGTTGATAGGTGAATGTGGTAAAACGTGGTGCTGGACTCGGCGCGATCCAACTGGAATAAACTAGCCAACTTTTCCTCAGTGCCCATCGAGGCATTGCGTTGTCTTCTATTGGTCTAGATTGCCCAGAAAATTGGATGAATTCTCGCCAGAACAAAATATAAATTACTGTAGGCTCGTTCCATGGAACGAGCCTACAGTAATCATTTGAGAAAAACTTGATGGGCAGAGCGAGACTCGAACTCGCATGACCAAAGGCCGCCACATTTTGAGTGTGGTGCGTCTACCAATTTCGCCATCCGCCCGTAGCATCAATATTATAGTTGATGCCGCGCGTTTGTAGGAGCTTTTGATAATCTTGGGTACCCTGCCACTGGGTAATCTCTTTGGCACGCAATACAGGGACCGGATGGGTTAAATCTTGGGTGCGCATTTGCTTGAGAAAGGCACCCAGCTGATCTTGACTTAGGTCTTCGTAGGCACTGGCTTGATCTAGAAAAGCATCTAAATTGAGCTGTGATGAAAGCGTTGGCGAGCCCCCTGTGAGCTTCATTAGCACTGAGGCTACGGTACGAGCATCCTGACTAACCAGTAGGGCCGCGCGATCGCAGGTAAACTCAGCACAGCGCACCCATTCTAAAATCTGGCTCTGCAAATTTTGTGCCAACACCGGACCTAGTGGAAGCTGACTAGCCGCCAATGCAATCAAATTAGCCAGGGTTAAATAAACACCGTGGTCACATTTGAGATGGCCCAACTCATGGCCAATAACCGCTTGGAGTTCCTTTGGATTAAGCAGCTCAATCAGCGAGGTATGAACCACAATAAAAGGCTGCTTGCCGCGCATGGCAAAAGTGTAAGCATTGGGTACCGGATGCTGTTTGACATAGAGCTGCGGCTGCTCAATATCTAACACCTGACAGGCTTCTACCAGGAGCCCATAAATTTCAGGCAGCTGTTGGGCACCCACTAAAACGCTGGTGGCAATATTCTCTAAATAGAAAAACTGCTCTGCCGTTGGTCTAAGTAAGGTGCGGATAGCCAGCCCCAAACCTGGCAGCTGCTTTAGAGACTCAGTAGCCTGCAGGTCTAGCGGGTGGCGGAAATGATTGGCCCGTAAACCGGTCAAAATAGACTTGTCATCCACACCATTCACCTCACTATTGCCAGCTATGCCAATATAGCAGCCGCCCCATATATTCACATGACCAGCCCTGTCAGTTCTACACCAGATTAGCGGTAGCCACTAAAGGAATAGAATTTGTCCTAACGAGCCGGACCAAAGGAGTTGAACAGCTGACTAAACCCTAATCGGCTGCTCATTGAGACCGGCAGCAGCTACTGCATCCTGGCCGTTGACTCGACGTAGCTTGGCACCTACCGCCAAGAGCTTATCTTCGATATTTTCGTAGCCTCGATCTAAATGATGTAGTCCGTGCAGAGTGGTTTTACCCTCAGCGGCTAGACCCGCTATTAGGAGCGCTGCAGCTGCCCTGAGGTCAGTTCCAGTAACCGGTGCTCCTGATAAAAAGGGAACACCACGAATGACAGCAGAATTACCCGTAAGGCGGATATTCGCGCCCATGCGATTAAACTCTGCCACATGCTGCAATCGGTTTTCAAAGACGGTCTCTGTAATGACGCTATCGCCTTCTGCCAAAGTGGTTAGCGCCATGAACTGGGCCTGCATATCGGTGGGAAATCCTGGGTGGGGACGAGTTTCTAGCTCGATGGGCAAAATCCGCTCACCTGGCACAATCCGAATGCGGCTGTGGCCTTCCATCTCAACTTTAGTACCGGCCTCGGCTAGCTTTGCAATCACCGGAGTGAGATGCTCTGGAATGATGGGAGAAAGACTAATGGGTGACTTGGTCATCGCCCCAGCCAGCATAAAGGTGCCCGCCTCAACCCGATCGGGGATAATGCCGTAGTCAGTGGAGTGCAGACTGGGAACGCCGACAATAGTGATGGTGTTAGTACCCGCGCCTCGAATACGCGCTCCCATAGCTCGGCAAAAATTAGCTAAGTCTAGAACTTCGGGTTCTTGGGCCGCATTTTCGATGACGGTTTCTCCCTCAGCTAGCGTGGCCGCCATCATCAGGGTTTCAGTGGCTCCCACACTGGGATAATCCAGATAGATTTTGCCGCCTTTGAGGCGGCCTCGGCTCCCAGGTACATAAGCATGGACAATGCCATGATCCATGTGTACTTCGGCACCTAGGGCCTGTAATCCTCGAATGTGTAGCGCTACAGGACGAGCCCCAATGGCACAGCCCCCCGGTAGAGGAATACGGGCAACCCCAAGCCGCGCTAACAAGGGTCCGATCACAAAGAAACTTGCCCTGAGCTTACTGACGATTTCATAGGGCGCACGGGAATGACTGATATCACTGGCATCTACATCGAGCGAATTGTCGCTGCGGGTGACTTTGACACCCAAAGCAGTCAACACCTCAGCCATGCGGCCGATATCAACCAGGTTTGGAATGTTGCGAATCCGACAGTCCTGGGAACAGAGGATGGTGCCTGCCATGACAACCAGAGCCGAATTTTTGGCTCCGCTCACGGGAATATGACCGTCTAGCGGATTTTTGCCCCAAATTTCGATAACAGGAGCATACTCGCTGGAGGAGCGGTTATCAGCCTGAAGTGAGGTGTTGATGGGATTGTCCTCCGAATTCAATAAAGTAAGACTCAGCCACACAAGAACACAAAAATGGAACGTAGACCAGTTTTGTTAATATTGGTGATGATTCTACCCGAAACTACTTATTTGTTAAGTCATATTAATATCCTTTTGGATCGCTGCAGACGCTTTCTTTTTTCTGAGATTAATAAAATCTGAAGCAATTTCAAAAAATAGGGATTGACGAATCATCCTAATTGCTCCACGATTAGAAACCATGGTTGCTCTTGCATCCCCAGGCGGAACTGGCGGAATTGGTAGACGCGCTAGATTCAGGTTCTAGTGTTCGCAAGGACTTCCGGGTTCAAGTCCCGGGTTCCGCATCGATATTTTTTTTGGCTATGGCAGCGTGCCGTTCAGATGTTGGAACTGATCCATCTACGGCGATATGCTGAAACGCCCAAAGCTATCATTATCATTCAGGTTTTCTTATTTATTCAGACTTTTTTATCGATTATTGAGCGAATGCTCAGAAAATTGGCATTATGTCTCTGATTTCAACGTTTCTACAGACGGCTCGGTACATAGAGCCAGGGTAGTATCGCACAGCGGAAAGCCATAGGGCAGGTAGGAGCCGAGGTGAGACAATACTGGAATGGTAGAAGACGCAGCAGTAATTACCAGTACTAAAAATCCTCTGGCTAAGCAGTTTCGCAAGCTTCATCAGGCCAAGGAGCGTCGCCGTCAGGAGGCATTTTTACTAGAGGGCACCCACCTGCTCCAGGAAGCCTGTGCGGTCAACTATCCGTTGGGACTCGTGGCGGCTACCGCAGGATGGTGTCGAACCCATGGGGATTTGGTAGAGCGGCTGCGGCATCTCAGAACCGATATCCGACTGGTGACACCTGATGTGTTGGGCAGTATGTGTACAACGGTTACTCCTGATGGAGTAGTCGCTATTGCTCATCGGGGCAGTTTGCCAAGCATGACTCAAGAGACAACCTTGGGGGTTGCCCTGGAACGTCTGCAGGATCCTGGCAACTTGGGTACGGTCATTCGTACGGCTGCCGCGTCTGGATGCGATCGCATATGGCTGACGGCTGACAGTGTCGATATCGACCATCCCAAGGTGCTTAGAGCCAGTGCAGGGCAGTGGTTTCGGCTGCCGTTACAGACCGTCTCCTCCCTAGAGAACTTAGGGGCATTCAACGGACAGCTAGTGGCGACTACACCAGCGGCAACGCTAGATTATTGGCACCTGGATCTGCGCCAGCCAACGATTTTTCTTATGGGTAATGAAGGCGCTGGACTCTCGGCACAGGCTATGGACTTGGCAACCCATGAGGTCAAAATCCCTCTGGCTGCTGGGGTAGAGTCTTTAAACGTTGCGATCGCAACCGCCATCCTGCTCTATGAAGCTAAACGGCAGCGTCAAGATTAAGCCTTAGGCGGCTGACGCTTAGTCCTTGAAGCTGGCTTAGACCGTGGAGTTGGAAACGTTTGAGAGTCTGAGGTTGAAGCACTATCATCAAGTTCTCCACGCTCTACCGCATCTCCCAAAAGCTCGTCCAAATGCTCTAGAGATTGCATAAATTCAGCTGCCGCCGCTTTCCTTAGCTGACGCTTGTCCATAAATTTGGCCTCGCTAGTGGTTCCCCCCGTGCCAAATGCCACTGTCCTTTTAACCGCAGCAACCAGCATCGGAGATCTTATTCATTGAGATGTGTGAATCGAACTCTAGCCAAGATGTTCCAGAGGCGAAAAAGCTTGAAACATTAACCTACTGTGGATGAAGAAGACTGCAATTTAGGAACCTGCCTAACCAGGATAGATCGTTCTACAGGGCCTGGGATAAGTACCGAATCGAGAAAACTAATCAAATAATTGTTCAAGATTCAAGTTGTCTAATATCCACGATCTAGTCGAGAATATACTCTGCCCCTATATTACCCATGTCATTCTCTACCCAAGGCAAGTCGGCCTTATAGCAACCGCCAACGGTCGCTGTAAACGCAGCGACAGCCCCTCGGAAGAGCGCTAGGACAGTGGCTAAGGGCATCGCTAACGTGCTGAAAACAGGAGATCGTTGTGAGTTCATCCTTTGATTACGACCTAATCATCGTAGGTGCTGGTGTGGGTGGCCATGGCGCAGCATTACATGCTGTGAAGAGTGGTCTAAAGACCGCCATTATCGAAGCCGCAGATATGGGAGGCACCTGTGTCAATCGGGGATGTATTCCATCAAAGGCTCTACTAGCGGCATCCGGACGAGTACGCGAGCTGCGCGATCGGCATCATCTACAGTCCTTTGGAATTCAAGTGGGCGATGTACAGTTTGAACGCTCTGCTATTGCTGACCATGCCGGTAATTTGGTGAGCAAAATTCAAGGCGACCTGACCAACAGTTTGGCCCGTTTAGGGGTAGACACGATTCGCGGCTGGGGCAAACTAGCCGGGGCTCAGAAGGTGAGCGTTGCTACGGCTGATGGGGAAAAGACCTACACAGCCAGACACATCATGCTATCGCCCGGTTCGGTCCCCTTTGTGCCACCAGGAATTGAAACCGATGGCAAAACAGTATTTACTAGCGACGAAGCTATCAAGCTGGACTGGCTGCCCCAGTGGATTGCAATTATCGGCAGTGGCTATATCGGTCTAGAATTTTCCGATGTGTATACTGCCCTGGGTTCTGAGGTGAGCATGATTGAGGCTCTACCACAGCTGATGCCTACCTTCGATCCAGATATTGCCAAAATTGCCAAACGAGTGCTGATCGATCCAAGGGATATTGATACCCACGTAGGCGTGATTGCTAAAACGGTAACCCCTGGTTCTCCGGTAACGATTGAACTAGCCGATCTCAAAACCAAGGAAACTGTAGATACCCTGGAAGTTGATGCCTGCCTCGTCGCTACCGGTCGAATTCCGGCGACTAAAGACATGGGGTTAGAAAGCTTGGCCATTGAAACAGACCGTCGTGGGTTTATTCCAGTAAACGATCGCATGGAAGTCCTGCGAGACGGTGAACCTGTTCCTAATCTTTGGGCCATTGGTGATGCCACTGGCAAAATGATGTTGGCCCATGCCGCGTCTGCCCAAGGCGTGGTTGCGGTCGAAAACATTCTGGAAAATAATCGCACCGTTGACTATCGCAGTATTCCAGCGGCTGCCTTTACCCATCCAGAAGTCAGCTTTGTAGGCATGACAGAGCCTGCTGCCAAAGAGTTAGCTGAGGCTGAAGGATTCCAAATTGGCTCAGTGCGCAGCTACTTTAAGGCCAACTCAAAAGCGCTGGCAGAAAATGAGTCTGACGGGTTGGCCAAGGTCATTTATCGCAAGGATACTGGGGAAATCCTGGGAACTCATATCATCGGTATCCATGCCGCCGACCTGATTCAAGAGGCGGCCAATGCTATTGCCCAAGGACAGACAGTTAAGGAGCTGTCCTTTATTGTCCATACCCATCCCACCCTGTCTGAAGTCTTAGATGAAGCCTTTAAACGGGCCGAGGTGACAGCATGAAAATCAGACGCCGCCATCCTAATCCGGCTGTAGCAGTCGATACGCTACGCTATCAGGTGAAGGTGCCCGATAGTGAACCACGTAATATTTTAGAAAAAATTGTTTGGCACAAAGAAATCGAGGTGACGCGTCTGCGAGAAAGGACGCCACTAGCAGAGCTGCAGCGACAGGTCTTGACTACCTCACCTCCATTGGATTTTGCTGGAGCCTTACGGCAAGGTAAAACGAGCCCAGCCGTTATTGCTGAGGTAAAAAAGGCATCGCCTAGCAAAGGGATTATTCGCGAGGATTTCGACCCGGTTGCGATCGCATCAGCCTACGAGGAGGGAGGTGCTACCTGTCTATCGGTCCTCACAGACCGTGAATTCTTTCAAGGTAGTTTTGACTATTTGGCTCAGGTACGTCAAACCGTCAAACTTCCCCTGCTGTGTAAGGAGTTCATCATCTACCCCTATCAGCTCTATCAGGCCCGTATCCATGGAGCCGACGCTGTGCTGCTGATTGCAGCCGTTTTATCAGATAAAGATCTGGGCTACTTTATCCGAATTACCAAAGCTTTGGGTATGACTGCCCTGGTTGAAGTCCATACAGCTGAAGAACTAGACCGGGTGCTCGCCCTAGACTCTGTGCAGGTGATCGGAGTGAATAACCGCAACCTTGAAGACTTTTCAGTCAGTTTGGACACGACCCGTACTCTATTAGCTCAGGCATCAGCCCACAGCAGGGCTGATAAAATCGTGTTTGTCAGCGAGTCTGGGATTCATCAACCCAGTGATGTTGCATACGTTGCTCAAGCTGGCGCTCAGGCCATTTTGGTGGGTGAGTCACTGATGCGACAGCCCGATCCCGGTGCAGCGATTGGTCAACTGATGGCTTAGGCTGCCGTAGGTCATTCATTTTCTACCAGTTTCAGGTTCCTTACTCTGATTTTTCGACTATGAATCGTCCTATTCCTCTGCCGTCTCATATTCACTATGAGCTATTACTCCGGCTTTTAGAACGTGAGACGGCCGCCGCCATTTACCAGCACTCACCCCAAAAAGAGCAGCTGCATGAGCTGATCGTTACCCTGCGTAAGGCCATGTCTCAGCAAAAGCAGCTAGAGGCAAGCTGTAAGGTCTCTGATCTATCGGTGGAGTATCACTGGTCTCTAAACGAAAAACCGGGCGTTTAGTTTAGACATCCCTAGCAAAAACCCTTCCGAACGCTGACAGTTCAGAAGGGTTTTCTGTGGCTTTACAATTGCTGCGTCTGCGGACGCCATCCCTAGGGATGCAGCAGCAGGTCGGGAAAAAAGCGGTTGAACTCAATCAGAATACCGGCTGTGATTACCATCCAGATCGTAGCTACCACAGGAGCCGTAGACAGATATCTCATCATGGGAATTCTTTCCTAATAAAATCGGGTTAAAAAAACGGGGTGTAGTGACGGATTGCACTACAACACTACCCACTACACCCATACATTGTCTTACCTAGCGAGGTGACACGGTGATTTCGTCGTCCTTAGCGAACATTTCACCAGAGGCCATGTCTTTGAATGCAGCTAGAGGCCATGCAGCACCAGCCAAGGAAGACTTGATAGCCAGACTTGTATCAATGATGATTTCCATTTCCTCAGGCTTCTTAGCCGTCCGAGATTCAATTAGGTAAGAGCGGCCAGCCCAGCCAATCCAGCCAGCAATATAGAGGAATAGAATGCCAGGAATGACAAACTCACCCAGGTGAGCCAAATCCCCATCCACGATCAGATGAGGCAGACCATCTTCACCACAGAGCAGGGTGGAATTAGCATAAAAATCAAACCGTGCTTTAGCACCGTCTGTTTTGGCCGCAGAGGCACGTTGTTGGAACGCAGCCGACTCGCCACAGGGGGTCAAACCAGCTACATTGTCTCCAGCCAAGCTGGCAGAAGCGGGTGCCGCGAAGCCACACCAGAGGCAGATTACTAGAGCCAGAGCAAACAACCGTCGCATAGAGTGTTTCCTTTGTGTTTTACAAAAGACAAAAAATAAATTCAGAGATTCTCCTAACTTAGATGACCGACTGTGACGCTGCTGTAATCTAGGATTTAAACCTACAGGGCAGACCGAAACAGCGATCCGACGTATTGTCTGGGCAGTTTTTTAGAGAAATCTTTAAAAACTGAACCAACGTGAACTAAATTAAGGATCTACTTGACTCTCAGGGATCATACCTTTCTGTCAAACCCTGACAGGGGAATTGCTCACAAGACTTTACATGCTGACACATTTGACCCATGGCAACGATTTTAGCGATTGAAACGAGCTGTGATGAAACAGCTGCAGCTGTCGTTTGCGATCGCCAGGTGTTCAGTAGTGTGGTTGCTTCACAAATTGATCTTCACCGTCGCTACGGAGGCGTAGTCCCGGAGCTAGCGTCACGAGAGCATTTATTAACTATCGGTGACACCGTCAATGAGGCATTAGACAAATCCCAGCTGTCCTGGAGCGATATCGATGCGATCGCAACCACCTGTGCACCAGGTTTAGTAGGAGCGCTACTGGTGGGGATGAGCACAGGTAAAACCCTATCCATAGTGCATCAAAAACCATTTCTAGGAGTGCATCATCTAGAAGGACACATTTACGCAGCCTATCTGGAGCAGCCAGACTTGCAGCCACCTTTTCTATGCCTGCTAGTCTCGGGCGGCCACACTAGCCTGATTCGGGTCGACGGCTGCGGTCAATATCGAGTCTTAGGTAAAACCCGAGATGATGCAGCGGGTGAAGCCTACGATAAAGTTGCTCGATTATTAGGGTTAGGATATCCAGGGGGACCGATTATTGACCAACTGGCCCAGCAAGGCAATCCCAAAGCATTCCAGCTACCGGAAGGTAATATCTCCTTACCAGAGGGCGGCTACCATCCTTACGACGCTAGCTTTAGTGGTTTGAAGACAGCGGTTTTAAGACTTATAGAGCGACTTAAACTAGATGGCATTGACCCGATGCCCGTGGCTGATATCGCCGCTAGTTTTCAATACGCTGTGGTGCGAGCACTGACCAAACGTGCTATGCGTTGCGCTCAGGATCAGGCACTGTCTGCCATCGTTATTGGCGGCGGTGTGGCTGCCAACAGCAGTCTGCGTCAGGTACTTACACAGACTGCTGCTAACCACGGTATTCAGGTGTATGTGCCCTCACTAAAATTCTGTACTGATAATGCAGCGATGATGGCCTGTGCGGCCAGTGAGCATTTTGATCAAGGCCACCGCTCCAGCTTAGATTTGGGAGTATACTCCCGTTTGCCATTGGAAGACGTGTTGACTCTTTATAGCGTCGGTCACAGAGGTTAGACCCATTCGTATTTCCTGAAAAAATTGAGCTATAACGCTAATGTGACAGAGCAAACAGCCTAATGCCCCAGGACGTTTGCCATCTAGCCATTCGCCAATAGCCACTGGCGGATCTGTTTTTCCAAGACGGTGGGCTGCTCTAGCATGGCAAAGTGCCCACAGTTCTCAAACGTGGCCACAGCCTGTTTTCCTTGGCGAAAGAAATGATGGAAGCTAGCCAAATGCTGGACGTAGCGTGGTTCCATCACCGTGTCTTGCTCACCCGTGACAAAGTACACAGGCTGTGACAGCTGGGCAACTATCTGAGGAAGCTGGTGTACCGCTTCTTCAGTTGTTGATGCCAGTAGGGACTGAGCGGCGGCGTCCGGGTCTGCTCGCAAAAAATCCACCAGCCGCTGTTGTCCCCACCGATAGCTTAAGGTTTGCTGCACCATAATCTTGGCAAAGACCCAAGGCAAAAGAGGCAAATGCTGCAGCCACTGGGGACGCCAGCCCAGCATTTGCTCCCCAGCGTTACGAAACTTTTCAAAAGCATTATGGATGTAGATACCCCCTCCAGCGTTAACACAGATAACGCCTTTGATGCGGTCTGGAAATAAATAAGCTGTCCACAGGGCAATGCTTCCCCCCAAAGAGTGCCCCATGAGCCACACATGGTCTAGTTCAAGCTGGTCCAGCAACGCATTTAGATCATGGGCATAAGCGATCAGATCGTAAGCCGCTGTTTTAGCAACAGCACAGCGACTTGATAGCTGCTGATTAGAGTCGCCAAATCCCCGTAAATCATAGGCCAAACAAGCAATCTCTGGAGTCAGCTGCTGCATCAAAGGGAGCCAGTAAGTGCGACTTAGCAGCCAGCCATGAATACAAATCAACACCGAACGATGCGGAGGCAGCGTTGAGAATAATTCAGGAGTGTAGTCATAAGCATGGGGCACTCCGAAGACAGGTGTCACCACCATGGGGAGAAAGAAATTTGCACAACGACATTCAAACGTGAACCAGTCCCGAGGAGCTTGTCGAGGTTAGGAGCAGTCTGGTACCAGCGCATAAGATTCGCCAAAACCAGATTTGGGCCATTATCAATAGACACCACCGAGTAGCCGCTCACGCATGCCTTCAGCGATCTTATGCCCCAAGTACTCAGGTATCAGACTCTCATTTGGACCCAAAAGATACAAAATTAACCGAGTGCGACCGCGCCATACCAATAGGTTAGCATTCACCACCAGCAGATCCTCTTGCCAGATGGCATACATCACTTTGTAAAACAGCCCTGGCTGGTTATCTGCCTCGATCAATAAAGCTGGTAAATGAAAAACAGGATCGACATAGAACTCAGTTTCAACCTTTTCTAAGCCAGCGTTGAGATTAAACTCCACGCTGAGCATTTCTTCAACCTCATAGCGACCGGCCAGCGCTTCTCGGATAGCTCGACAGGTATTATCGGCAGTTTTTTCGCTTAGGGCTTTTCCACCTCGAGAAACGACCAGTTTTACAAACACCAGCATAGGTGGATAAATCTGTCCGTAGAGACTGAGACTATGAATAGTGAGGCCATAGGCGGTCAGTACGCCAAAAATATCGCTCAGCAAAAAAGACTGATTACGATAGGCAAAGTGAAGGGCACTCCGGTTCCCTTCTGGTTTGATTTCGATAACTGCTTTTTTAGTTTTATAGAGCTGGTAGGCAAGCCGTAGATTTTGAAGCTGAATCTCACTGCTGACAAATTGCTCATAAAATTGTGGAAACGCTCGATTGAAGCGCTTTAGCAACTCTACTGTCGATGTCTTTAATCCGGCTGCCATAGGTATTTAGAAACTGCATGAGTGGTGACGTCTGGCTAGTTTATGTAACGCACAGGCCAGAGCGACAAATGCTCCGTTATTTCGACTATTGAGCCTAGCCATTCTTAGCCAGCTCATCAGAGTCCTGTATCAATTAGTAAGATCGTATGACGACCAAGAGGCTCAAGATTTCCTTTAGAGTGACCGATCGCTATCTTGAGACCTTCAGGTCAATGTAGTTATAGCTTGCCCGCAAGTTTACCGATAGATTCTCAAGTTTTGATGGATTCTAAATCAATGTTTTTCCCTCCTAGAAAAGGATAGACCTATACTGCTAGAGTTAAGACAGAGTTTATCTTTCCAATCGTTTTGTCTGCATGGGTTTCTGGAAAAGCTTATTTAGTCCAACCGAGGCTTCATCAGTGCCCACGCAAGCTGTTTCTGATGATTATGCGATAAATGCGACCGGTTCCGATCAGGCGGCTCGTATTGTCTTTAGTACAGATCGCAATATTGATTTGTACGAGCTTGAGGAGCTTTGCGATGCTGTGGGCTGGTCTCGTCGTCCCCTGCGCAAGGTCAAAAAGGCTATTCAGCATAGCTTTTTAGTCGTTACCATGTGGGAACTTCAAGGGGCCCGCAAGCGGCTAATCGGATTTTCGCGCGCTACCTCAGATCATGCCTTTAACGCCACCATTTGGGATGTAGTTGTTCACCCCAGTTTTCAGGGTCGAGGTCTAGGCAAAGCTCTGATGGCCCAGCTGATTAAGAAGCTGCGTAGTGAAGATATTAGTAATGTCACCCTGTTTGCTGACCCCCATGTAGTTAACTTCTACAAAAATCTGGGATTTATGCCAGATCCAGAGGGGATTAAAGGTATGTTCTGGTATCCAGAGTAAGGGTTGATTTAGAGCCTACAGAGCTGCTTTGCTTCGGCAATCCACTGAGAGACTTGAGTCGTGTCTGGACTCAAGTCAGCTCGCTGCATCAGCTTTACCTGGAGCCGTTTGAGCTGAGAGTGAAGCTGAGCAACCGGCAAGAGAGCCAGCTGCTGTGGTGAACTAATGCCCGCATGTAGGAGCAGACCACAGTATTGACAGCCCACACTGGGAATACAGGCTAGCTTGGCTAGAGCAGTCCATTTATTGATGTGTTTGATGTGGGAATTAAGGCGCTGAGCCAGCTGTAGTCGAGCGGTCTGACTACGGGTGACCTGGAGCAAGTCGACAGTTGTGAGAATATTGAGTGACTTTAGATGTTGCTGCTGTATTTCTGGAATACCGGGCAGCTGTTCGATCGCCCAGCTTTGTATCTGGATAGAGTAGGGTGCCATAGGTTGAGACTAGAGCCCTGAAGAACAAACAGAGGTATAGTTGTGTTAGGTTATTGATCTGTTAGACTAGGGCTCCTGCAGCGTAATTGCTTTAGGGTGCTTTTGACAACGGGATGTAGCGCAGCTTGGTAGCGCGCCTGCTTTGGGAGCAGGATGTCGCAGGTTCGAATCCTGTCATCCCGATTGAGCCGATCTTAGATATGTGGAGTCACTGCTAGATATTGCTGGCCTATGCTAGTAGTCTTGTTCTAGCAGGAGGTGGTCAGTTTTGGAAATGGCTCTGTCTGTTTCAGAGCAGCTGAGCTTTGTTAGATGATAGGGACGGGTACTTGTTAATTTGGCCCCATCAGGAGGCTCATCAGGAGGTAAGTATGAAAGCAATGTTTGGTCGGATTGTATGCGGCCTATTGGGCGGTGGATTAATGGCCACCGCACTGCATACCCCTCAGGCAATGGCGCTGCCTGAAGACGAACTGCTAGATAAGTTTGCTGAAGTACCAGTATTTGTCTTGATTGACGGTTCTGGGGGATATGTGACCCCTGTTTCCGATCCACCCAATGATGGTTTGGGGAATGTGGCACTATTGCGAGTTTTCTTTAGTGAAGACGATGTGATCTCATTTGTAGAGCAAGTACGTGAGGAGAATCCAAGATACAACCAAGGGGGCTCAGTCGGAGTCATTGATCTGGCTACGGTTCATCGTCTAGCTGCCACGGAGCGGGATATTCCTCTGAAACTAGTGTTTATTCCTCAGCAGGATGATTTGCAAGCAGCCCTTGAGTTAGATAGCGAATTTGGGGGCAATACATCGTCATCGCTGGTGCCTCTGTTTACGTTGCAGGATGCTTCTGGAGGATTTCTGCCTCTGTCTGTAACAAGTGAGACGGAAGGAGAAGAAACGCTGTTCTCTATGTTTTTATCCAAGCAGGATGCGGAAAACGTTCTGAATGCTGTTCAGCAGTCAAATCCTGAGATGTCAGACGTCTCCGTTGGGGTGGTTTCGCTAGCTGATATCTCGGGCGAATTTCTGAGTACAGACGATGAGTCGTTTGAGCTGATTCGCTTTTTGCCAGATTCAGAAGTGATTAACCATATTCAAGATTTGAATTTGGAATAAGCTGCTCTGGTGTTGGGTAAGGACAAATTCAGATTGTTTGCTACTTATCCAGCAGCAGGTCATAAATGTGGTGGGCCATACGTAATTTGGTCGTGGCAGGGAGCGGAATATGGCGATTTTTCTCTAGAAATATGCCTTGGTTGCGATCGCAACCAAATCCACTCTCTGGCTGATCCACCGGGTTAGTCACAATAGCATCTAGCCCTTTTCGGTTGAGCTTGGCTAAAGCCGGTTCAATAATATTGCCTGTTTGAGCCGCAAACCCTACCAAGGTTTGATCGGCTTTTTTGCTAGCAGACAGCTTTGCGGCAATATCGGTAACCGGTTCAAGGGGTAAGGGATTGGGTAAATCGGCTTTAGCCAGCTTGCCAGTCACTTTGAGCTGCGGACGCATATCGGCTACGGCCGCTGCCATGATGATCCAGTCTGCGGTGTTTAACTGAGCCACAAGCGCCGCTTCCATATCGACAGCGCTCACTACTGGGATGGTCTGTACCCTATCAGGAATGGTTTGTTGCAGCTGAGATTCTATGGGGCCGTGCACCAACGAAACGCTGGCACCGCGATAGACCGCAGCGGTGGCCAAGGCAATTCCCATCCGACCCGTGGATGGATTGCCAATGTAGCGAACGGCATCGATATATTCTTGAGTGCTGCCGGTGCTAATCAGAATATGCTTGCCCCGGAGATCGCGGCGGCCTTGGGTGTGTAGTAAAGAATCTAGGGCCGAAAGAATTGTTTTGGGTTCGGCCATGCGGCCAGTGCCGATGCGATCGCACGCCAGCCTCCCCGCAGCTGGACCCACCGCATGGTAGCGCGCGTCTGTCAAAACCTGCTGCCAGTTCTGCTGAACAGAACGCTGCTGCCACATATCCGTATTCATCGCTGGTGCCAATAGCACCGGGCATGTGGATGCCAGCACCGTATTAGTCAGCAAATTATCCGCCAAGCCATGGGCCAGCTTACCCAGAGTATTTGCCGTCGAAGGAGCAATCAAAAAAATATCTGCCCATTCAGCCAGTTCAATATGCAGCGGCCGAGCCTGACCGGCAGACCAAAAGCCGTCATCGGTGTAGGCGGCATGACGAGAGAGCGTAGCAAACGTCAGGGCTGAAACGAAACTCTCAGCCGCTGATGTCAAAATCACCCGCACTTCTACACCAGCTTTAGCCAGGCTAGAGACTACCTCACAAACCTTGTAGGCCGCTATACCGCCACTGACACCGACAAGAACCTTGGCGACGCCATCAAGCTTCGTCAAAGGCTTCCATATCTAACAGGTGCAGGTAAGACTCCACTAGCTCCGGACGTTGAAATGCAACAGACCGCAGCCTGTGCCAATCTCTCAATCCTTCAAAGGCCGTGGTGTATTCATCTTGCTCTAAACGCTGTGCCAGCTGATCGACTTCTTCTTGAGTGACGTCAGCAATGGGCTTATCAGAAACGTTGCTTGTACTTGAAACCATGGTGCTGGCTCCTGTGGGCTGGGCGCTATCCAATAGTGTATTCGCTGTTGCATCCACTGTCCCGGAGTGCGCCTGAAATGTTACACCACGTTTTTGCAAAACTTGCTAGCCGCGTCCAATACCTGCAGGCTAATTTCATGTCCCATATCAAATTCGTGATAGTCAACATTAGCTGACAATGCTGTCAGTTCAGCTTTATTTTGACGAGCCTGGGCAATAGGCACTACCGGATCTTGAATTCCATGAACCAACAAAATAGGACAAGGGCTGCTGGGCGTAGCGATAGGACCATGACTGTAGCCACTGAGAATCATCATTCCAGCCACAGGTAGCTCCATCCCCACATCTAACGTCATGGCTCCTCCTTGAGAAAAGCCACCGAGGATCGTTTTTTCTAAAGGAATTCCAGTTTTAGTCGGCAATGTCATGAGCCACTCAAGCAGCAGCTGACGGCTGTGCTGCAGATCAGCCTGATGCGTAAACGGCTGGTCAAAGTCAAAGATATCCGGCAAAGCGTACCACATACGTCCGCCGGGGGCTCCCATGCCACTGGCTAGTTGATGATCATGGGGGGCATCAGGAAATACCATTTGATAGTTGGTTAGCTGCATATAGGGGGCAATCCCCGCCACATCCTGAGCATTGGCCCCCCAACCATGGAGCAGAACAATTAGATAGTTAGCATCGGGTTGACCGGCAGACAAGGCATGAAGTGACATCGGCAGCGGTTTAGAAACAGGTCGCTACGGATTTTACCTTAGACCTGAGATTAGCCTGTTGTTCTATTCCCAGACAGATTTCGCTATTAGATTTGGAAATACCTATCCCGGAAAATCCCAAAGATGCTCAGTTATGACTGCCACACCTCGCAGAGAGCCGACCTTAAATTTGGAGTGAGCGCTGGGCTGCTGATTGAGTATTTGAAGACTAAAAACGTGCGTCTGCGTTCTACCCTGGTATGGTTGCTCACCCCAATGCAGAAATCCCATGACACGTTTGGCGCTGCTTAGTGCATCTGACAAAACAGGAATTGTTGACCTGGCCAAGGCACTGACCACAGAGTTTGATTTCGATATTATCAGCAGCGGTGGCACTGCTCGCACCCTCACTGAAGCCGGTATTCCCGTCACTAAAGTCTCTGACTATACGGGCTTTCCCGAAATTCTAGGTGGACGTGTCAAAACACTGCAGCCTCGCATCCATGGAGGTATCCTCGCTCGCACTGATAATGCTGACGACCAAAAAGATTTAGCCGATAACGACATTCGCCCCATCGACCTGGTCGTTGTCAATCTTTACCCGTTTGAGCAAACCATTGCTAAGCCTGACACCACACTGACGGATGCCATCGAAAATATCGATATAGGCGGCCCTACCATGCTGCGATCGGCAGCTAAAAACCATGCCTATCTGACCGTGCTGTGCGATCCGGCTCAGTATGATGGATACCTAAGCGAGCTGCGAGCAAACGGACAGCCCTCTTTAGAATTTCGGGCTGACTGTGCGCGCCAGGTATTTTGGCATACGGCTACCTATGATCAAGCGATCGCAACTTACCTAACGGCACAAGCAGACGGTGCCACCAGCCAGCGCTTCGCCCTCAGCGGCAGCCAGAAGCAACCCCTACGCTACGGCGAAAACCCGCACCAGCCAGCGGTGTGGTATCAAACCGGCAGCCAGCCCAGCGGCTGGGCCGCCGCTGAAAAACTTCAGGGTAAAGACCTCAGCTACAACAATCTGGTGGATCTTGAAGCCGCCCGTCGCATCATCACTGAATTTCCTAGCGAAAATGGTCCTGCAGCAGCGGTGCTAAAGCACACAAATCCTTGCGGTGTGGCCATTGGCGAGTCCATGGCTACCACATACAGACGAGCCTTTGAAGCAGATAATGTGTCTGCCTTTGGTGGCATTGTCGCGCTTAATCAGGAAATCGATGTGGATACGGCAGAGTCGCTCACCCAGACATTTTTAGAATGTGTGGTGGCCCCTGGCTGTGCTCCAGCGGCAAAAGAGATCCTAGCGAAAAAGAAAAATCTGCGGGTGCTAGTGCTGCCAGACTTATTAAGCGGCCCGAGTCAGACGGTGCGTGCGATCTCAGGTGGGTTTCTTACCCAGACGGCTGACGATTTCCAAGAAGATATCACCCAGTGGAAAATTGTGACCGAACAGCAGCCCAGCGAAGCAGAGATACGAGAAATGCTCTTTGCCTGGCGAATAGCTAAGCATGTTAAGTCCAATGCCATCGTGGTTACCAATGAAAGCACCACCGTAGGAATTGGTGCAGGACAAATGAACCGTGTAGGCGCTGCAAAAATCGCGCTAGAGCAAGCTGCAGAAAAAGCAGAAGGTGGCACCCTAGCTAGCGACGGGTTCTTCCCATTTGATGACTCGGTGCGCGCGGCAGCAGCAGCAGGCATTAAGGCGATTGTGCAACCAGGAGGCAGTATCCGCGACGAAGATTCAATCAAAGCAGCCAATGAGCTAGGCATAATTATGACACTAACAGGAATGCGCCACTTCTTGCACTAGGGGCTAATTACCTTTTAGCCACTTTTGTCCCCTCAGGCGCTGCAGTACGTATAGCACCATCAGGTCTAGCGTAATTCGGCGCTCGTCACCCATAAACTGCTCAATAGTGCTGGGTGTAGCCCCATTAGTCGCAAAGGAGTAGACCTTTGCTCCTTTGATACTTTCTTCTAGAAAGGCAATATTAAACTGACGAGCCCCATCAGCCCAGCGGCCAATCACCTGAGGGTAGCTATCTTTATCCACACCAATGACATTGATTGGCTGGGTTTCAAACGAAACGTGTACATCACCCAAGCCAGCTTCTGCCTCTAGAGCTGTTTGTACGGCGGGAACAAAGTGCTGTTCAATAAATTCAGCAAACGGTTTGTCTTCTAACTTGGGCGGCTTTGCTTTTTTTGCTTTTGCCGGCGCTTTATCAGCGGATTTTGCCGCAGGGGCCTTAGGAGTCGACTCGTCTGCCATGCTTTTGTCTGGTTGATTAAGTTTGGAGAGTAGACCACGCTTCAAACAAGGTCTCTCCCATATTAGTAAACCTTGCTCACATCCAGAACGATAGTTTTTTGAAGCGATGCTAAATCGCCCTCTAAATACGGTCAAAGCCCCCTTAGACTTCTGTTATCTAAAGGGGGCTGGGCTCAATTAAGACATCACACCCGCAATCGCCTGACGAACGGTCGCCGTATCAGTCTTCTCACCAATGGGGTCTAGGCCAATAGCCTCTAAATCGGCATCTACCATCAGCTTGACTAAGCCTTCAAAGTCGATGGAGGGCTCCCAGCCTAGCTTGGCTTTAGTGTGGGTAGGATCGCCAATCAGAATATCGACTTCAGCCGGCCGTAGATAGCGTGGGTCAAACTTGACGTGGTCGTTCCAGTCTAGGTTGACGTAGTTAAAGGCAATGTCCAGAAACTCTTTGATTGTGTGGGTTTCCCCAGTAGCCACAACGTAGTCACCGGGCTTGTCCTGCTGCAGCATCAGCCACATGGCACGAACGTAGTCTTTGGCATAGCCCCAGTCACGTTTGGAATCTAGATTGCCGAGATAAAGGTCTTTTTGACGACCGGCAACAATCCGGGCAACGGCCCGAGTAATTTTGCGGGTGACAAAAGTTTCGCCCCGACGAGGAGACTCGTGGTTAAACAGGATGCCGTTACAGGCAAACATGTTGTAGGACTCGCGGTAGTTGATGGTTTGCCAGTGAGCATAAACCTTGGCACAGGCGTAGGGACTGCGGGGGTAGAAAGGCGTCGTCTCTTTCTGAGGAATGTCCTGGACCTTGCCATACATTTCAGAGGAGCCTGCCTGGTAAAAGCGAACTTCTGTATCGGTGCGCTGCTGATAGTCACGAATAGCTTCCATCAGACGCAGGGCTCCCATAGCCACTGTATCAACGGTATATTCAGGGGAATCAAAGCTAACTCGCACGTGGGACTGAGCACCCAGGTTATACACTTCGTTCGGCTGAACCTGCTCTAGAATCCGCCGCAGCATCGTACCGTCATTGAGATCGCCGTAGTGTAAAAACATACGAGCATCATCCCGATGAGGATCGACATAAATATGGTCAATCCGATCGGTATTAAATGTGGAGGTACGGCGAATAATACCGTGAACCTCGTAACCTTTTTCTAGTAGGAGTTCTGCAAGATAAGACCCATCCTGGCCTGTAATTCCTGTAATGAGTGCACGCTTAATTTGCGTCATATTGTTAGCTTCCTTTTCCTTTTTCTTCTATAAATGGGCTGTCTGATAGCCCTATGAACTTAAGAGATGCTGCCGATCCTCCTTTCAATCAGCAACGGCACCAACAGATGTATCTTTCAAGCTAATGCACCATATTTGATGGGACTGTCATGCTTCTACTGAAGCCACTGATGCAAACTTTCTTAACGTAAGCTCGCATCCCTTTATGAAAGCTTGCATCAAAGGACTTTAATTGGCTTAGTATGACAGTTCGCTAAGTTCATCTGTGGACCGTTACGTAATCGGGACACAAGCTGTATTATGCATTTTCGTAACTATACTGCCCAGTTTGCAGAGCAGCGGTGAAGATGCATGAGCTTATGCCCTGCGATCTCGCTCAATATCGTAAATTGCCTTTTCCCAGCACCATTGCTCTGAGCGATCTGGGTTTTGCGATCGCACCCGCTGCACCAGTCGCGCGGCCACAGCCTGATTACCATTAACCAACCGCATCAGCCGTTGGCGAGTCGCCCGAGGCACCGCCGAGGCACCTGTCGGCAACGACGGCACTGAAAACCTTAGCGGCAGCCGATAGCCTGTCAGCCAGCAAAAAACCGCGACTACCAACACCACAGCAAAGATGACAGAAAAGATGGATGACATTGGTGATTATCCCCGCGTTTTACCTGTATACCTATGGACTTAGTCGGCCAAATTTTAGACTTTTGGTTTGGGCCATCGCCTGGTGCTTATCGTAAGCAGTGGTTTCGTAAAGATACCGAATTCGATAATCAGATCGAGAGCCGCTTTACCGATAGCTACTGGGCTATGCTAGCGTCACCGCTGGAGCCATGGTTAAAAACACCAAAGGCCAGCTTAGTTCGCATTTTGATACTCGATCAGTTTGCCCGCAACATATTTCGTGGTACGCCCCAAAGCTTTGCTGCAGATCCCTTAGCGTTGACAACGGCAGACGCGGCCATTGACCAGGGATATGACACTCAGCTACTCCCGGTGGAGCGCTTATTCCTCTACATGCCGTTTGAGCATAGCGAGCATCTCAGCCACCAGGAGCGTTCTGTCAGATACTTTGAAGCGTTGATACTCGATGCTCCAGAACTTGCTCACTGTCTTGACTATGCCCGACGACATCGAGACATCATTGCCCAGTTTGGCCGGTTTCCCCACCGCAACGAGATTTTAGGTCGGCAAAGCAACGAGGCAGAGCAGGCATTTCTTCAGCAGCCAGGGTCTCGGTTTTAGGGCCTGTAACCGGCTGGGCTAGGGAACAACAAAAGGACCGATTTGACCGGACGCTGTACGCTTTGACCAGCTTGATCCAATCGACCATAGTAAACCTGACTTTGAGCGTCACCGGCTAAATCTGTATACAGCGAAGACGAGCTGCCGCCATCTAAGTTCAAGGCTTTCTGGATACCTAAGCCAGCCATAAATTCGGCCAGTTCAGCCAGGGTCAGGCCGCCTGATGGTTCCGTCTGAGCGACCATCATCCACACCAGCGTTCCGTCATGCTTGATGCCGATGGCGCTGCGGGCATTCGGTCGTTGGCTACCAATGGCATCTCGAACAAGTACACCGTCAGCATAGCCCGTAAATCCCTCTTGCTGGGAGGTGTCATCGGGTAGCAGCTGCGGCCCGGCTCCCAACGATGAATGGAGGCTACAGCCATCTGGCACAGGCTCGCGATGAAACGCAATGTCGTAACGAACATCGTCGGCACAGTCATAACGACGAAACTCAGATCGATTCAAGATCTGGTCCATATAAACTGACAGATCAGGGTTATCCACAAGTCGTTGATTATCACGAGGATCGGCCACTACAGATCCGTTCACGGTAATAAATGAAGTGGTCTGAGCATTATTTGGATCAAAAAATCCGCCATTGAGAACGGCCAGAGCGTTAGTTTCAGCAGCAAAATCGTCAACTGTTTTAAGACCGTCGCTTACGGCCACCTCGACCGGATAGCCAGCAGGAATGGCGACTATGTGAATACGAGCGATCGCGGCTTCGTCGCTTGGCCAGTTTTGGATCGTTAGTACGGGCGGAGAAATCTGGACCGATTGGACCTCTACAGAGTTGGCAGGGTTACTGGGAGCTGACACGCAGCCGGTCAGTCCTAGGAGCAGACCTAGGGTTTTTAAAATCTGTCGTTTATCCAGCTGCATTGCGGACACGCTCGCTATAGTCTTGGGGGCGCAGCTGACGAAAGCCCTGAAAAGCAAGCTGACGAAGACTTAGGGGCAAATACGACAGGATTCTGCCTAGTTTGGCCTTAGAGGATAGCTGACCGTTGGCCGCCAGTTCTTTAATAAGCTGACGCCCCCGCTGAACGTCTCCTTTTTCAATCAAACGCATGGCTAATACCTGTTTAAGACCGCTGAGTCGATTGTGGCGGATGGATTCTAGGGCAGGTCGCTGCTCAAAACGATAGCTCTCTAAGCAAAAGATCTTGGCGGACAGAAAGTGAATATCCTGCTTGAGGCTGGTTTGCCCCCCATGAAAGCGATATTCCATCAGGCGCTCAGGGATAAAATAGCCCGTTTTACCAGCCGCAGCCAGCCGCACCAACAGGTCAAAGTCTTCGCAGCCATCTGCTTCGAATCGCATAAAGTCCACCGCTTGCAAACAGTCTTTGCGAAACAGGGTGGAGCCCACCTGCAAGCTTTGATGGACAAAGGTTTCTTTAAGTAGGTCATCGATGACCGCCTCGGGCAGCCGGTCTTTGCCCCACTTGGCCGAGTTGGTCGCTGTCGCGGCCTCGTCTCGCTGATTGCGCGCATTGATCACCCAGTGGTCAGTACAGACCAAGTCAACATTTGGGCAGGCTGCCATGACACCGACAGTACGTTCTAAAAAAGTCGGTGTGAGCGCGTCATCATCATCAAATTTGATGAAATACGCTCCCTGGGCCGCCTCATACCCCGAGCGCATGTTACGACTGCGTTTAATATTTTGGGGATGACGAATATAGCGAATCCGCGCATCGTCCCACTGGGCTACTATCTCAGCAGTGTTATCGGGAGAGGCATCGTCACAAATAATCAGTTCAAAGTCATCGTAGGTCTGACTGAGGACGCTCTCTATTGCATAGGGCAAAATAGCGGCCCGATTGTAGGTGGGAATACAAATACTGACGTTAGGCACAGCGGTTCGGAGAAAGTAGGTATTCAGCAGCTATCTGATTAAGCCTTGGACCGGCTTGATATCGATAAGAATTGCATAAAGATCGTTAGCGTAATATTTCTTGATTTATAGGAGCTGTCAAAATTGGTGCAGCTGAGTTGAATAGATCACATGGATGAATCAATGGCTAGCTGTCTATGTTAATTCTCAACGGATGGATGCCAAAACTACCTGTAGATGTCGCTGTGAACTGAGCGCCAATGCCCCAAGCTTCTATGGTTACCCACAAAATGCCGGACCGGCCCCCTTTATTTTTCCCCACGGTGTCGGTGATTGTGCCTATCTACAATGGTGAAACTGATTTGCCCGGTCTGATTGACTGCTTGTTGGGGCAAACGTATCCAGCTGACCGGGTGGAATATCTGCTGGTGGATAATGGCAGCTGCGATCGCACTCCCGAAATTTTACAAAGCGCCGTTGCCAAAGCCAAAGCGGCCGGTCTTACCCTCAAGCAGCTTCACGAAACTACGATTCAAAGCGCCTACGCCGCTCGCAACACCGGTATTCGCGCTGCCGCTGGTGAGATTTTGGCCTTTACCGATGCCGACTGCTATCCAGAACCAACCTGGCTACAGAACTTAGTTCAAGGATTTCAGACCAGCGACGTCGGTCTATGTGTCGGTGAAATCGTTGCTTTACCGGGGAAGACCTGGCTAGAACGCTACGCCGAACGCAAAAATATTATGTCCCAACAGGACACCCTGGCCCATCCGTTTTATCCCTATGGTCAAACAGCTAACGTGGCCGTACGCGCCTGCGCCTTTGAGAAAATTGGGTTGTTTCGCCCCCATATGACCACAGGCGGCGACGCTGATATCTGTTGGCGACTCCAGCGTGACGGTGGCTGGCAGCTACACTACGAGAAAACGGCTGTCGTGCAGCACCATCACCGGACTACGCTCAAAGAGCTTTACAAACAGTGGTACCGCTACGGACGATCTAACCGCTATCTTCACCAGATCCACGGCATCAAACTAACGCGTCCGCTAATGGGGCATGAGGCCCGTTACTCGTTAGCCCGCTGGCTTGGTAAGGAACTTCCCAGCGGTCTGCTAAAGCTGCTTAGGGGTAACGCCGATCTGGTTGATTTGGTCATGACCCCCATCGGTCTTTACTGCTTTCGGGCTCGCACCCTAGGGCAGCGGGAGTCAAGACTGCCCGACAAAGCCACAGAAATTGCCTGGTTAGACCCAACCGATTAAAATGCTAAGCCGGTTTTAGCGAGTATCTAAATCTTCATGGGGGCTCCATCCCTTATCCACGTATGCGTCTGCTGGTTCTTTCTCTCAATACGTTTCCCTATCCCCCCAATCACGGGGCCGCTGAGGGGCGCACGTTTAACTTGCTCAAACAGCTGACTCAGCGTCATCAGGTAACGGTCGTTGCCCATCAAACGGCCAATGCCACCGAGGCCAATGTGGGCGCGCTCAAACAGTGGGTCGATGAGGTCAAAACCTTTCCCCAGCCAGCAGCCCCCAGGCAACAAAGCAATCCTGCACAGCAGGCGCTGCGTCTCGCCCAGTTTGCGATTACTGCCACGCCCCCCAATGTGGCCTGTCGGTTTTCCCCTGAGGTCTATACCTGGGTGACTCAGAATGCAGACAGCTACGACGGAGTGATTTGTGAGCACAGTATCAATGAGATGTATGTTCACCCAACGCTACGTCAGCGGGTCAAGACCCTGGTGGACATCCACAGCTCGGTCTATGGCTGGGTGCTTAACCATCTAGAAGCGGGCGCGTCAGAAAATGCCCTACGCGACCGGCTATACCTGCCCCTACTGGCACGCTATGAAAAACGATATTGCGATAAATTTACTCATCTGATTGCCACCACCCCCGACGATCGGCACCAGCTACAGCAGCTAATACCAGACGCCAAAATTACGATTGTCTCCAACGGGGTGGATTTAGATACATTTTCCTATCGTCCCTGTGATCCGGGGGGGCAGTCTCTGATTTTTATTGGGGCGATGGACTCGTCCCACAATATTGACGCGGCTTGCTATCTGGCGCAGGAGATTTTTCCTTTGGTGCAGCAGCGATATCCTGATGCCACGTTAAGTGTGGTGGGGGCTCGACCGGTAGAGACCGTCAAAGACCTTGACCGCCTACCGGGGGTAACGGTGACGGGTCGCGTACCCTCGATTACGGACTATATCCACCAGGCAACGGTGGGGGTGGTGCCTTTGCGAGCGGGTCTAGGGATTAAAACAAAAACCCTAGAGTCAATGGCCGCCGGTATTCCGATTGTGGCTAGCGATCGCGGCCTAGAAGGTCTAAAAGTTGACGACAGCGTCCCTCCAAGGGCCCTACGCGCCAACGACCCAGCCGCTTATGTAAAGGCGATTGGCCAGCTTTTTGAAGATTCCGCATTGCGCCAAACACTTTCCGAAAATGCTCGCTACATGATTGAAACAGAATATACCTGGGAGATTGCCGGTCAGCGGTACGAGCAAGTGCTATCCTCCTAGTCATTATCAGCGCGGCTAGCCCCATGGGTTTGAGCAAGTCACATCCCCCCACCCAAGTAAAACTGTTGGTCAGCCCGACGCCGGGACGTATCCCCTGGTCGCTGCTGAGCTGGTTAGCCTTGGGTAGCGGAGCCATTTTTTTTATGGTGGTGATTCTGTCAGGGGCAAGGTTGATTGTGGACCCCTACAGCCCCAATTGGCTCAAAACCGCCTTTCCAGGATTGGTGAATAGCTTTGAAGCCGTGCCCCAAACCGCTGATGAAATTCAAGCGGAGATAAAGGCACAAAATATTATCGCCGGTCAGCCCATCGCCTGGCCTAGCGCTGACCGCCCGAAAGCTTGGTTTTATCCGATTTTGAGTCCTGATAGTCAGTCTATTCAGGCATTATGGGTCTACCGGGTGCGCGGCAATCAACGCCAGCGCGTAGAGCAAATCACCATTCGCCCCCTCAAAGAATCTTTTATTACGACCCCCTTGGTGGGCACAGCCTCCCAGGTCGCCAGTGTCGATAGTGACGCCACACTGGCTTCAGTGAAGCTAATGCCGAGCCCATCAGACCCCTGGCTTTTATTGGAAGGGCAGCATCGCTATGGCAATACTGTGATGCGCTACGGCCAGATTTTGAGCTATCAAACCCAGTCTCAGCGACTGCACCGACTGCTCAACTGGTCCAGTACGGGGCAGCCCCCCCAGTGGCGAGCTGATCAGCAGCAGCAGCAGCTAATCATCGACCAAACCGTTGGACTCCGCCCTAGCTTCTTGCTCTATCAACTGGTGCCCAACAGTCCGCCGCAGCTCCATGAGATATTGCTGTATCGATCAATCTATGAGTCAGATCTAAGCACCTCTCTTTATGACAAGGCTCTAAAGCTAGCCCAGGGAGCCGTCTGGTCCCACAGTCTGCAGATGATGCAGTCTGCTAAAAAAGCGTTGGGTTCCGACTGGTCACCTGCCGCGCAAGCTCAGCTAGACCTGATCGAACTCCATGCCAAACACACCAAAGCTCAAACCGAGCAAACGCTCTCTAGCGAGCAGCAGCATATTCTGGCCTATTTGATCGACGGCCAGTGGAAGCAGGCCCTGAGCAGCTTAGAAGAGAATCCCGCTATTTACGACTCCACCCTAAAACGGATTGAGCGCGATTTTGACGCGCTATGGCGGGGAGTCACCACCCATTTACAGGTTCATCCCAACGATGAGGCAACCCAAATATGGGGGGCCCTGTTGGTAACGGCCCGTCAGTCATCTGAAGCCGGCCAGGACTGGCTCAAACAGAAAAAACCGACCCAGAATACGCTCAAACGACTGCAGGCATTAGACCCCAGTCAATCAGCCGCGATCGCTAGCGATACCACCGCTGACGACGTCACTGATAGCACATCAGCCAGCCCAGACACGCTACCAGCAACTACGGCTCCGGGACGCTACCTCAGTCTTGTTGGTCAGGCTAGGGGGGTGGATAGCCCTGGAGAGGGCTGGCTGCGATCGCAAACTCTCCCCACTCCTATACCAGGACAAATCTGGTATCACATCGATATTCAGCTGCTTCAAGACAGCTCAGGCTGGGGGCGCCCTACTACCGCCGTCACCGCTGCCAACTTTTGGGCCGAGTCCCTATCCCTACGTCGGCAGATGCAGCTATTTAGCAGCGCCCGTCCGACTGCTGGCATCATGATTCATGGTGTTAAAGCCACCGGCTCAGGGTTGACCTTGTTAGCCATTGGCCCAGAGATGAATGGCTCAGCAGTGGTCTCCACGGGCAATAGCCTACAGTGGCTTAATACCTTGCCCTGGAACACGGCCCCAGTTCTTGAAACAGCTCCCGGCTCAGACATCAGCGAACCAGACGCTCAGATATCTTCACCAGCAAACCTAGAGGCATCAATGGTCCAAACCATAGGTCAGCAGCTAGGGCTCACATCTGAGCAAATAGAGCAGCTTTATCCCCATCTGCGCTATACCCAACTCGACCTGCACGGAGACTCTGCTTTAGAACATATCTTTTCCATTGGCTCTGAGCTGCCCTCGACCTTGGCCATTGCACCAGGACAAACCATTATCTTTTCTAGCTTTGGCGACGTTCTCTATAGCGATATGGGCCAACAACAATCGCTGCTGGCCCTAATTGGCTCGGGCGACCCGGCTACTTTGCTGGTCGAACGCTCAGGCAGCTATAGCGTCATCGGACTATGAATCGGGTCTTTGGTCAATAACTGCTGTATCTGGCCAGCCGGTAGGGGCTTACCAAACAAATATCCCTGGCCGATATCACATCCCGACTGCTGTAGTAGAGCTAGCTGTTCTGGGGTCTCAATCCCTTCAACTACCGTCTGCATCCCTAGCCCTTTAGCCATCGTCAACATACTTTCCAGCAGGACCTGGGTGCGCTGATTGGTCAGAATTCCTTGCACAAACGCCCGATCAACCTTAAAGCCATCCACCTCAAACCGAGTGAGATAGTTAAGGCTAGAAAATCCGGTACCAAAATCATCTAGCGCAATATGGAATCCAGCCTGGCGACAGCGCTGCAGCATTTCCAACGCAGCCGGATCTTCCATAAAGACTCGCTCAGTCACCTCAAGCTTGATCTGAGATGTCTGGAGCTGATAGCGAGCAACAATCGTGGTTAACTGAGCCAAAAAATCAGTCGCCGACAGCTGCCGAGGAGCAACATTAATACTCACAAACAAGGCTCTGTTTGGACATAGGGTTTGAAACTGCACCAGGTCACGACAGGCTTGCTCAATGGTTTGTTGGCCAATGGGAATAATTAAAGAAGTTTCTTCGGCAATACTGGTAAATTCTCCCGGCGATACGTGGCCCCGGGTAGGACTAAACCATCGAATTAATGCCTCGAATCCGAGAATTTGACGCGTTTGAATATTGACAAGCGGCTGATAGTGAGGCCCCAGCTGCTGATTCTCCAGCGCCGCCCTCAGCTCCGACTCTAGCCGCATTTTATCGAGGACTTTATCGTTTTCCTTGGGTGAGCGCTGTCTAGCCGTCATCGGCAGCTGTGGTGATGACGCGACTTGAGGGGTGTTCCGTATACGGTGAAGCAGCGTGTTCACCAAAAGTTTTACAACAGGATCGGCGTCCTGGACACGTTCAGAAATTTGCTGACTAGAAATAGCCACACAAACCGTTTCCTCAAGCGCGATGGCCGACGCTGAGCGGGGGGCTGTATCCATCACAGCCATTTCACCTAAAACATCTCCACTGGTCAATATTCGTAGCGGAAACGGCTGACCATCAACGCTAACAGCAATTTCTACTCGACCTGACTCAATGATGTAGGCCCATTCTCCGGGATCTCCCTCAGAGAAAATGGTTTCACCTATGCGAAAGCGCTTGAGTGCGGAGGAGGAACCCCAATTAGACATGGATGTCTTACCCAGTGAACAACAAAAATTAGCTAGTAAAAATCACGGGGATGCACAGTCAAAAGACACATCTAATATTAATTTGGTTTCCTTAGTATCTACAGGTTCTATTCAGCGACTAAGGGTATTTACTGAGATTGGATTAGCGATAAGGTTCATCCATTGGGGAGTTCTCCCATCGCTAAAAATTCTTCTGCAATAAAAAAAATTGGCCAGCAGGCCAGCGTCCACAATTTATCGAGGGTGTTGACAGCCTCAGTTTTGTTGGGCCGTATCGGCTGATGGGTTGGGTAGTTCAAACACCATTTTGGGAGCCAGATAGGGCCGGTCGTCTCTGAGACGAAACACCCCAATCCCAAGGAACGGAGATAGTTCGCTGACCACTCGTACGGGCTGCTCAAGACCAACGGTGGGGACTTCAGCCAGACGCTGTCCCAAACACCATCGACAACCGGCATCAGCCGACAGCACTATTTGAGGTAAATGGGCCATGGCCTCAGCTGGAGCAATTATTTCTAGCTGGGGCAGCTGTTCTACAATGCGTTCAAACGAAAGGCTGGTTTCTAAAGTAAAGCCGCTGCTTTGGGTGCGTATCAGTGAGGCAAGGGTCCCCCCTGTGCCTAGCCGCTGACCCAGATCGCGGGCAATGGAGCGAATATAGGTACCGGCTCCGCACCTGATATCTAGGGTGATTTTTGCAGACTCCCCTGGCTGCCAGGCCACCACATCAATGTTGTGCACCATAACGCTACGGCTCGGAATATCGACCGTATCGCCTCGACGCGCCAGATCGTAAAGCCGCTGACCATTGACATGAATAGCGCTGTACATTGGCGGCACCTGGGTAATCGCTCCTTGGAAATGGGTGAGCTGATTAGCGACATCTGTCTGAGTCAGATGGGCGGCTGATGTCTGGCTAACGATAGCGCCCTCTAAATCATCGGTGTCGGTAGTGGTACCTAACTGAACAACGGCTCGATACGCTTTGTCACTGGGTAGATACTGCAGCAGGCGCGTGGCTCTACCGACCGCTACTGGCAACACTCCAGTCGCAGCTGGATCCAGGGTGCCTGCATGACCAATTTTTTTAGTTTTGAGCAGACGGCGCAGCTTTGCTACACAGTCATGGGATGTCCATCCGGCTGGTTTGTAGAGGTTAATAAAGCCGTCGGGCATGGGCCGGTCGGGGAGAAAATGCAGTACAACCGATATCCTATCAGGGCTGCTGAAGCGGCGGGGTGGAAAAAGCAGGTTGAGGAGCTTCTGGTAATACCTCTGCCGGTTCTTCAGGGAGGACAATGGCATCGGCTGCTGAGCGCGGCGGTCCGCCTAGCTGCTCTGATAGAGAAGGCCCAGTCAAACTTTGGACTAAAGTCAGTCGGATCGGGTCTTCACCTAGCTGGGTGATACCCTCTGCTGTCAGCAACGCTTCGTAGGCCGTGTCTCCAGTTAAATGTTGGGTCAAAAATGCCAGACTAGACGCCTTGAGGTAGTTTTGCGCCAGGGACGGATCGGGGCCAATAATTTCGGTGGGTAGATCGAACGCTTCGCTGCCGGTTTCAGTCAGGGCAATGGTGGAAAAGTGGGTGACCTGACGCATCAGCAACAGATAGCGCTCGGGCTGGGTCAGCCAGGTAAAGGGTACTAGCTGCTCTTGTAGGGCTGGGGCAACAGTATCGGCTCCGCTGGCAACAATCATGGTGGGGGTGGTCACTTTGCCCATGCTGTCTTCACCAAAGAGAACGCTGGTGATGGGGTTAATTGCGATCGCAGCTCGTACCCGGCCATCCTGAAGCGATAGCGTTGTTTCGCTGGGCTCCGCCAGCTGACTCGCCTGACACTGCAGCAACAGCGATACATTTAACGATAGAGAACTAGGCGGACAGGCCGCCCGCAGTACATCAAAATCCAGATTTGCCCCCGCCAGCGCCAGTGCCGTATAGCCCCCAAACGACTGACCTACCAGGCCAACCTGAGCAAAATTGATCAAGCTCCCGTACTGTGTCGCCTCCCGTTCTAAATAGTTGAGCAAAGCAGAAATTTGACGGGGGCGGTCAATAAATTCTTCATTAGAAACAACAGCCGCCGAGCGACCCACTAAAAGCGCATTGATCTGCGCCGCGTTACTACCAGGGTGTTCCACAGCAATCACCACAAAGCCATGGGACGCCAGATGCCGACCCAAGTAAGCATAGGACGTTCGATCATTGCCCAAACCATGGGAAATGATCACTGTCGGACGATTGCGCTGACGCTGTCCCTGAAGCGTTGGCAAGTAAATATCGGCTGGAACAGGCGCGTTTAATGCCTGTCGCTCTACCTGATAAACCCCAGCGCTGCGCGCCTTGTTTGCCAAAGAACGTAAACTCGCCTGCTGCGCGTCTGAAAGGGTTGCATTGGGAGCCCCTAAACGCTCCAAGAGTTCAATTGAGGCTTCTGTTTCATAAACAGCCCGATTGATCTCGCGTAAAAGCTCCAGCCCTCGACCCAGCTCAATCCGCATCTCCTGAGTTGGAAACTGACGGACGGCGTTTAAAATCGTCAGACCGTCTTCTGGGTCGCCAGCTGCTACCAAAATAGCGCCCCGTATGGCTCGAAGGTCACTGCGACGTCCCTCGGTGCGAATAAAGTCAGCGGCGATATTAAGCAGATACTCCCCCTGGCTGGTATAGAAAAATCGGTCTAGAAGGACTACATCCAATGGAATGGTGTCAATATCTTCTTCTACTCGCCACGTAAGCGCCCGTCTAAGCTCATCTATGGAATAGTCTTCCGGCAAAAACTGTGCATAGTAGGCCAGTTCGTCGCTGAGTTCGCCCTCCTCAGCCAGACGTTCTAGATCGGCCAGCTCAATAGAGCGCTCCAGCGGACCAAATGCAAACGTAATCCGTTCTGCAGCCTCGCCAGGTAAGGCCGCTATCAAAACAGCACCTAGGCCAAGAGTTAATCGCTGGACACCTTTTATCACAGCTGACACACAGACATTTTTCATAAATAATTTCGCAGCCAGAAAGCACGCAGGAGCACCGCTACAGACCAGGGGCACCTGCCATCGTCACCTCTACATCCTGTGACAAATGATTCATCCCAAAAGATCTACAACGTTTCCAGAACAGTTACTTAAGGAGATGCCACATTTTGCAATAACGCGAGTAAATCGTCTTCACTCAAACGTTGAATACCGAGTTTTTCAGCCTTAGCGAGCTTAGATCCGGCATCTATACCGACCACAACATAGCTTGTTTTTGAACTGACTGACCCAGTCACTTTACCGCCGATTTCCTCAATTTTAGCCTTGGCCTCTTTACGGCTCAGACTGGGCAGCGTTCCTGTGAGTACAAAAGTTTTTCCAGCCATGGGCAGATCTGCTGGCGCTGGATCCGGCGGCGGACCTGCTAGCTGTACGCCCACGGTTCGCAGATGCTCTATCAGCCGCTGATTAGCCATACTTTGAAACCATTCGTGCACCGAATAAGCGATTTCTGGACCAATGCCATAAACAGCTTCGATTTGCTGTGGCTCTGCTGCGGCGAGCAGATCTGCTGTATGGAACTCTTTGGCTAACAGCTGAGCATTGACCGCGCCGACATGACGAATTCCCAAACCAAACAATACCCGCGACCAGGTCTGAGATTTAGACGCTTGAATCGCATCTATCAGTTTTTGAGCCAGCTGTTGTCCCATCCGGTCTAGTGGTAGCAAATCCTCTACGGTCAACTCATAGAGATCGGCCACCGAGCTAACCAGCTTTTGCTCTAGCAGCTGCTGCACCCATTTTTCCCCCAGTCCGGCAATGTCTAGGGCCTGACGGCTGGTCCAATGAATCAGATCGCCTCGTACAATTGCAGGGCAAGCAGGATTAATGCAGCGGGTTACGGCTTCGTCGGCTGGTCTTACCAACGGTTCGCCACATTCTGGACAGTGGGTAGGGAGCTGACAGGGTTTGGCTCCTGGAGGTCGGAGTTCTGCTAATACCCGCACCACCTCGGGGATAATTTCACCGGCTTTACGCACAATAACGGTGTCGCCTTTGTGCAAATTCAGGTCAGCAATGCGATCGGCGTTGTGTAGCGTGGCCCGCGAGACTGTGGTTCCAGCAAGCTGGACCGGGGAGAGTTCGGCTACGGGGGTGACCGCTCCGGTTCGACCAATTTGTACCGACATATCATTGAGAATAGTCGGCGCTTCTTCAGCGGGATACTTGAGCGCGATCGCCCAGCGAGGAAACTTTTGGGTATACCCCAGCCGTTTTTGTAGCGCCAGATCATTGAGCTTGACTACAACACCGTCGGTCAAATAGGGCAGCTGCGTTCGGGCCTGGTCCCAATAGTCATAAAATTTAGCCACATCCGCCGCTGTGGGGCACAGTTGACGATTGGGGTTGACCTTGAACCCTAAGGTTTGCAGTGCCTCCAATGACTCTGTCTGGGTTTGGGGCAGCGATAGTCCCCCGGCGCCTTCAGGCAAGAGCAGCGTGTAGGCAAAAAAGTCCAGACGCCGCTGGGCTACAACCCGAGAATCAAGCTGACGCAGGGTACCGGCTGCCGCATTGCGAGGGTTGGCAAAGGGAGCCTCTTCATTGGCCTGACGTTCGGTATTGATCTGCTCAAATACGTCATTAGGGATAAACGCCTCACCTCGCACTTCGACTCGTGGGGGCGGATTGTCGATACGCAATCGTAGGGGTATCGAGCGAATGGTGCGGACATTGGGGGTAATGTCTTCTCCGCTGATGCCGTCACCTCGGGTAACACCTCGGGTTAGCAGCCCGTTTTCGTAGGTCAGGGCCAGGGCGTTACCGTCAATTTTGAGTTCAGCAACGGCAGCAGCCTGGTCGATATCTGGCGTTTGTCGCTGCCAGCGGACTTCCCACTGGCGATACTCATCGATATCAAAGGCGTTTTCTAAACTGTAGAGCGGAATATTGTGCTCTAGGGCTGTGAACTGACTGGCGGGACGTTCACCCACTCGCTGGGTGGGGCTATCCGCAGTAACCAGCGTTGGATACTGCGTTTCTAGATCCTGGAGTTCGCGGTAGAGCCGGTCGTAAACTTCGTCGGGCAAATCTGGGGTATCCAGCACGTAGTAGGCATAGCTAGCTTTTTGTAGCTGCGATCGCAGCTCCCTTACCCGCTGCTGCTGCTCTACTGGAACTGTTTGTGCCATAGCCGGTACCCATCAACTAATCATCAATTCAAGCGTGAGCCTCTACCCAAAGGCCCCCTGAATTCTACCCAATGAATGCAACGATGATAGGTAACTGGGCGGTTCACAAGGGTGACCGTAGCAGGCTCCCCACCTTTTTCTGACTGTGACACTTTTTCCAAAACTTGATAGCCGTATCTGGATTTTGGCCGTTGGCCGACTGCTGTCCCAGCTAGGCATAGGCTTTACGCTCTTTTATGCACCGCTATTTTTCACGGATGATGTAGGTCTTTCTGCCACCGCTATTGGTCTGGGTCTAGGCAGTCAGTCTCTTTCAGGGATGATGGGTCGATTTGCCGGGGGGTCCATGGCCGACTCTCCGCGCTGGGGCAGACGCCGCACGCTGCTGCTATCGGCCGCGATTTCAGCCGTTGCCGATGGCTGCTTTGTGGTTACTCAGGGCTTTACAGGATTTGTTATAGCCAATTTGCTGATGGGTCTAGGGGTGGGACTATACTGGCCAGCCACCGAAGCTGTTGTGGCCGATCTGACCACAGAGCAGAACCGCAACGAAGCCTTTGCCATTGTGCGTCTGGCTGACAGTCTGGGACTGAGCGCCGGGGTCGTCGTTGGTGGGGCCGTGATCGCAGCGTTTCAGGCCTATCGAGTCCTGTTTGCCCTCGACGGCATTACGTTTCTTATTTTCTATGCCGTAGTCGCCATGGCTATTACTGAAACCCTGACGACCCAAGACGCTTCAGGTAACTTTTGGCAGGGATGGCGGGTGGCGGCGCGCGATCGCACCCTGCAAATCTACGTTGCTGTCAACTGTTTGTTTACCCTTTACTTATCGCAGTCCCAGAGCACTTTACCGCTGTACCTTAATCGCTTTACTCGCCTCGACAACCATGCAGCCGTCGGCGGTATTTTTACCTGGGCAATTGTTCTAACAGCGCTGTGTCAGCTACCCATGGTTCGCTGGCTAAGACGGTTTACCCATCCCCACGCTCTGATGATTGCCACCAGTTTTTGGGCGCTGCACTTTGTCAGTGTCTGGCTGGTGGGGCAGCAGCTGATCAACCCCATCTTGTTTGTACTCATGGGGCTAACAGCGATGGCTCTGGGCACAGTCGCCTATACTCCTGTCGCCTCATCTCTGGTGGTGGGGTTAGCACCTCAGGACCTGCGGGGAGTCTATCTATCTATCAACTCAATGTGTTGGGCCATCGGTTATTTGATTGGTCCCCCGCTAGGGGGCTGGGCCTTAGATAACGACATGGCTCATTCATTTTGGCTACTGCTGACGGCCAGCACCATTGGCAGCAGCCTAATTTTGCTGGTGCTCCAAACTCGAATGCATTCAAAGGCACTAAACTAGCAGCCGGTTTTGTCAACCGGTAGGACCAGGCTAGATTGCCGTAGGAAAAACGCTTGGTGAAAACATTTCCCATAGGGCCTGGTGATAAAGGACGTAGTGCTCCACCTGATCGCCGCTGACATAGCGCTCAAACTCTCGCCCTAGTAGGTGCAGCATCTGCCGAACCAACTCCCAGTTGACCTTTAGGGTGGGGTAGAGCATGACACACAGGGGAAATAGCTCCTGCTGCACCACATCCAGACTCTGCTCCAAGACGCAGGTCCATAGGTAGATTTGGAACATTTCTGTGTCTCGGATACTAGAAACACGCACAGTTTCGCTGCTTAGACCGTCTGTGTAGCACTGATAGCCAGGATACAGATGATTAACTCGATTGACGACTCTATGTGCGATCGCAGTACTATGGGGCAAAAGTACTTGCACAACCCTCAGGCGCTCATCATCGTAGCTATACCGACCCGCTGCCTCATAAGCCCTCTGCAGCGGCATATATAAATGATCGTCAATCACCCTAAAATAAGCACCCAGCGTATCGCGCTCAGACATGGGTGCAGACTCTAGTAGCATTTGGCCACAGTGATGAAACTGCATGCTCACAAAGCCAATCAATCTAGGGTCACCAGACGTATAGTGCCTGCGAATCGTCCCTAACCCCGATGATATTTTGACCGACAGCTGCTGGGGAGAAACATGGTGGGCATAGGCATTTAGAGTCTTGACGTAGACCCGATGAACATCGCCTGCCACACTCCATGGGTCAATTAAACTCGCATCAATGCGATGTCGTTTAACTTCCTGAGCAAGCAACGCTTCTGTCAAGTTCCAAGCTTTTGCACTGGCCGAGCGCAGCTCTGATGTCAGATGTTCGACTATGCTGGCACGCGTCTCCAGCAGGTCCAGCTCTTCTGGAAATCTATCGTAGGTCTCCACGGAAACGACGTACCTTTTTGCCCAAAGCTGCGCCAGCTGCACTGGGCTTTTCTCAGCGCGCTGTTCGTCAATCGTCTGTCCTGTATTGGTTTGATACATTTGAGGCTACTAGGGAAAAATTCTAAACACTGGTCAGTACATGTCAGCGGGCAACAAAGAACCAACAGCTGATAGCTACCAGAGAAACTAAGGACTTTTACCGCTAGGCCAGACATAATCTATAGTCGCAAGCATCCGTTCTGCGAATGTAGATCATTTAATTAAGCCAAACACTATCGAGTCAACCATTGAGCATCTCAGCCTGGGTTCATCAGACGTACTTATATTAATATAAGTAAAGAAACTGAGATTAGGAACAGTTTTGTCTAAGCTAAATGGCCTAAGGTGCGTAAAAACACACGAAAAAGTACGCCTGTGCAGACATACGTCTCTAATCACTTTTGTCAAGGCACCCAAAACAAAATTCTGACTATACCTTATCTGGACATAATGCCTGTCGCAGAGACCATGGCCAGGCGCGGCTTTTGTGGAGACTACTTTCAGAATGAATGTTCAACTTGTAACAAAGTCCCACAGCTGAGCCACTAGCCAATCGATTAGTCGGCCACCGCTGTAGAGAACAAGCCGCTGCTTCGCTAAGTTTTACTTCTCGGCCAAAATCTATTCCAGCTCGATAATGTCCGGGAAAATATTAGGTGAAAACATTTCCCACAGCGCATCCTGATACGGCGCATATAGCAGCATCTGTTCGTGGGTTACATACGCTTTAAACTCTCTCGCCAGTAGGTGAAGCATCTGTCTTACCAGTTCCCAATTCACCTTTAGGGTGGGGTAGAGCATCACACAGAGAGGGAAAAGTTCTTCTTGGATAGAGTCAAATCGCCGTTCTAAAACACAGGTCCAAAGATAAACCTGAAACATTTCGACATCACGAATGCTAGAGATTCGTACGGCAGCACTGCTGAGGCGATCGGTATAGGAACAGTAGCTGGGATAGAGCTGATTGACCCGATTCACCACATTTTTGGCAATGGTTGTAATGTGAGGCAGCAATGCCTGAACAACGGCCAGACGCTCATCTCTGTAGGTATACTGCGCCGCCGCATCGTACGCCCGCTGCAGCGGCATATATAGGTGATCGTCAATCACCTTAAAGTAGGACATCAGCAGCGCACGCTCTGTACCAGGTGCCTTGTCTATCAGAATTTTTCCGCAGTAGTGAAACTGCATACTGACAAATCCAATCAGTCTAGGATCGACAGCCGTATATCGCTGTCGCAGCTTTCCCAATGCTGTCGAGATTTTGACCGATAAACGCTGGGGTGAGATTTCTTGGCTATAGGCTGTTAGCGACTTGGTGTAGACAGTGTGGACATCTTTTGACACTTCCCATGGATCTATTAATGTTGCGTCGATGCCATGGCGTTGTACCTCGTAGGCAAGCATAGACTCTGTTAAGTGCCATGCTTTAGCACTGGCTGTTCTCAGCTCTGAAACCAGCCGTTTCACAATCATGACACGGGGTTTCACCTCAAACCTGTTCGACCAAGACTGGTTACGACTCTCTAAGCTTCCCAAATACTTCTTGGCCCAAAGCTCAGCCATTTTAGCTGGTTCAGCCAAAGCGGGCTTAGACGGTTGTCTCCTATTGGGGGTATGCATGAATATTGCAGAAAGGAAAACGCTTTGTTATTGAGGGGGTGTAAACGGTTTTACGCCAAGCCTGGCTACTAAAACAGCGAGTACAGCTGTCAAAGTACGTCCCCAAACGATGTCTCTATATAGGAGGGTTGACCTATGTATCGACAGCAAAAAGCGGACCCAAAACTGCCTTACCCTTATTTGCAAGGATAGCGCTATATGTCTGTTTAGCTAGACGTTATTGCTACGATTTAGCTTGATTAGTCACTACGTAGACAATCACTATCATTTCTCCTGTCCAAGCGGGATAGCAAAGCTCCTAGCTCCTGATAAAAACCGGTCAACATCCACGATGACGACGCACTCTGTTTCATTTTTGTTACATCTATGGGAGTGTTCCCGATGGGTTCAAATAGGCGTGATAGCATACAACTCATAGCTTTTAATCGTTTTGGAGAAAAACACCTTGGCACTTCGGGTTGCGGTTGTTGGAGGCGGTCCAGCAGGTTCCTCTGCTGCTGAGACATTAGTAAAAGCAGGTATTGAAACCTATCTATTTGAACGCAAGTTAGATAACGCTAAGCCCTGTGGTGGAGCAATTCCCCTCTGCATGGTGGATGAATTTGATTTGCCTCCCGAGATCATTGATCGCCGCGTGCGCAAGATGAAGATGATCTCCCCTTCTAATATTGAGGTCAATATTGGTAGCACTCTCAAGGATGACGAGTACATCGGTATGTGCCGTCGTGAAGTATTGGACGGCTTTTTGCGCGATCGCGCTGAGAAGCTTGGCACCAAGGTCATCAACGGCACTGTCCACAAGCTAGAAATTCCTAGCAACGATAAAGATCCCTATACGCTGCATTACGCCGATCATTCCAACGGCACCCTCAAGGGAGATGCTAAAACGCTTCAGGTAGATATGGTAATTGGTGCTGACGGTGCCAACTCTCGCGTAGCTCGGGCCATTGACGCTGGCGACTACAACTATGCGATCGCATTTCAAGAGCGCATTCGTCTTCCCGAAGACAAAATGGGCTACTACGAAGAGCTTGCAGAGATGTACGTCGGCGACGATGTTTCTCCTGACTTCTATGCCTGGGTATTTCCCAAATACGACCACGTTGCTGTCGGTACCGGCACCATGCGGGTCAATCAGGCCAAGATTAAACAGCTGCAAAAGGGTATCCGCGAACGGGCAGCCAAGCGTCTAGAAGGTGGCGAAATCATCAAGGTAGAAGCCCATCCTATCCCTGAGCACCCCAGACCTCGACGCGTCGTTGGCCGGGTAGCGCTGGTAGGCGATGCTGCTGGTACCGTAACCAAGTCTTCCGGTGAAGGCATCTACTTTGCCGCTAAGTCTGGTCGCATGTGCGCAGAAACTATTGTCGAGCTTTCCAACAGTGGCGAACGTGCCCTGAGCGAAACCGAGTTCAAGACCTATATCAAGCGCTGGGATAAGCAGTACGGGGTCACCTACCTGGTACTCGATATTCTGCAGCGAGTGTTTTACCGGTCTGACGCTACCCGCGAGGCCTTTGTGGAAATGTGCGGCGACATAGACGTTCAGAAGCTTACTTTTGACAGCTATTTATATAAGACGGTCGTCCCTGCCAATCCTATTACTCAGATGAAGATCACTGCCAAAACCATTGGCAGCCTGATTCGCGGCAATGCCCTGGCACCAGCTGAGTATTTGCCAGTTGAAGCCATCACCAAGTAAATAACTGGCTTATAGGCAGTCCTCCTTGCTAAACAACCTGCAAAGCCCCGGGAATGATTCATTCCCGGGGCTTTGTGTTTTCTAACCAAGTTTTCTACACAAGCTATTGACTCATTAAAAAAGGAGCCGATATGACTCCTTTCTCTGGACTGTTGATGGTGATATAAGTGCTACAACTCAGAACATACGGCCCAGCATAAAACCCACTCAATACCAACACTTGAATAACGTCCCCTGATGGTTCAAGTCAATGACTTTCTAACTAGCTACACGATTAGAGTAGGACTGATCGTCTTGGGGTAGTTCAAGACAGTAGCCAGCACCATAGACGGTCTTAATAAACTTAGGATGGCGGGGGTCAGGTTCTAACTTAGTTCGCAAATGACGAATGTGAACGCGGATAGTCTCAATGTCATCGTTCGGGTCGTAACCCCAAACTTCTTTCAAAATTTCGCTGGGTGCCACGGTCTGACCGTGGCGCTGAAGTAAGCAGTGCAGCAGCTCAAACTCTAGGTGAGTCAGCTTCACAGTCTGCTCAAACCAAATCGCCTCAAATCGCTCAGGCACCAACGTCAACGGACCATAGTTTAAGATCTCGCTGTGCTTTGCAGCCTGGGGAATTCGATCGGTACGACGCAGCAGCGCCCTAACTCTGGCCAACATTTCCTCAAGCTCAAAGGGCTTAGTGAGATAGTCGTCAGCCCCAGCGTTGAATCCGTCAACCTTATCTTGCGTTTGCCCTAATGCCGTCAGCATTAGAACTGGAATATCTGCTGTTCGCTCATCGCGGCGAACACGCTGGCAAACGGTGAGGCCGTCCACCTTAGGCAACATCAGATCAAGCATGATGAGGTCTGGCAGGAGCTGCACAGCAAGCGCTTGCCCCTTAATACCATCTTCAGCTTGACTGACATCATATCCAGCCATTTCCAGGTTAACTGCCACCAGTTCTGAAATAGCAGGATCATCATCGACGACAAGTATACGAGGCATCTTAAAAACAGAGATGTGCTATACGGAATTTAGAAACTCATATCTAGAACATGGATTTCCGACTCGCTTCCCTCAGCAACGTATACATATGTACATTTGTTAAAAAGGAAAACAAATTCTATCCCAAATTTATACTATCGCTACATTCTGTTGCATGAGCAATACTTTAAGATTTGCTTTAAGGTTTGCCCTAATTGTCAGGCAGCTCAGGGCATCTAAACCGCTGGGATCGGCTCATAAGTCGTTTAAAGAGTATCGAAATGTAACGAAAGCGCAATACTAGCCATCCCCGCTAGCACTCAAAGAGAGGCCGAAATGCGCTCTAGAAACCGACATTCCAAAGAAGCATGCCTACTTCAAAATGGACAAAGTTCAATAAATACGCTTTGGTATTAAAACTCCCCAGGTAGGATTCGAACCTACGACCAATCGATTAACAGTCGACCGCTCTACCACTGAGCTACTGAGGATTGTTCAGCTTTATCAATATAGGCAATTGTATGGCAGTTGTGCAAGCAGATTTTTAGAGCACATTATCAATTAGTCATAAGAAGCCTGCTACACAAGACATATAGCACCTGCTCTAATTGCCTGTTCAAAGGCTGTATCCCTTTTTATATAAAGAGTTCAGCATTCGTTACTGAGAGGTCTAAATCTTTCCAAACAAATCTCAAAAGTGCCGGTGAGGAAGTCTGTTTTTCCTGCCTCTCTGAGATAAAAACACTAATCCTCCATCAGATTGGAACGCAATTTGGCCAGTTTGGCCTGCATTTCTGGATTGAGAGACTTGGATAGAAATCGCTGCTTTGACTGTCTTTTAGGCTTTTGGCGATATTTGACCTTCTGTACAGAAAGGTTAACATCCGCATTTAGCTGAGCGGCTGACATCCATTCAGCTCCATAGCCCACAACGGTCAGCCGCTGAGCGCGATCAGAGGTAGCCACAATTAAGCGTTTTTCAAATTTACGAATATCGTTCCGGAACTTAGCGCAGGATATTTCTATGTAGCTATCGGCGGTCTGTCCAAAACTAGTGAAGTGAATAGAGAGGTGCTGAGTAAATTTTTCGATGCGGTGAGCCTGACGCTGCCCATAGGCATCAAAAACGAGTAGCGTTTCAAAACCTCTATAGGCACTGTAGTTAGCCAGGGTTTCAGCCAAGCTAGTCCGCGCTATGTCTAGCCCTTGACCATCTCGCAGCTTAATTAATTCTGGCCAGGCTCCGATGACGTTGTACCCATCGACTAATAAAATTGCCTGCGAGGGAGAAGCGCTCATCTGTGGGTGCTCTGGATAACGTGTAAGCCTGCGGTTCTTATAGCTTAACGTTGGTCACCGACCTGGCAGGTGCTTCTTGAGAAATTTGGGACGTTTTCTTAGGCTAAATGTAGATTTTGTAGTGCTTGCTTGACCTGTTCTGGTGCTCCTTCAGCGGCAACTCGACCTTGTTCCAGTAAAATGGCGCGATCGCAATAGTCCAGCTCGACTAGCCGATGGGTAACCCACAGTGCCGTAATTCCCTGACGTTTTACTAGCTCGCGCACCTGGGCCACTAGCTCTAGCTGGCTATCGGGGTCCAATAGCGCTGTCGGTTCATCAAATAGGAGTACGCGGCAATTTTGAGCCAGGGCTCCGGCGATCGCAACTCGCTGCTTTTGCCCCCCGCTCAGGGCATATATGGGTCTGCGCTTGAGGTGTAAAAGATTTACCGTAGTCAGCGCTTTATCAACTCGCTGTCGTACGGCTTCGTAGGTTAGGTTTTCATCTACAAGCCCAAAGGCGACATCTGCCCCTACCGTCGGCATCACCAGCTGATGATCAGGGTTTTGGAAAACAAAACCCACCGGCCCACTGAGATGAATCGTACCCTGGGACGTATCGAGCAATCCGGCCAGCAATCGTAAAAGGGTCGATTTACCGCTACCGTTAGTACCCAGCAGCATACAGAACTCGCCTGGCTGCACTCGTAATGAGCAACCTGCCAGCACGGATGCCCCTGACTGCCAGTTAAAGTGCAAATTATCAATTGCGATCGCGCAGGACTCGGCCATCTTCGAAGAGCATAATGATTTGGCGTCTATATCTTTGTCCCTATCTATATAGAGAGTTGGGGGCCCAACTTCCATTGATGACAGCCCCAACTCCCCAATTCGGGTTCAGGACTAATCGTTCGCCATGGCAAAAAATCCAGCAGCCTTACCGGAGGACGATACACCACCGGACTTTTCATAAATCTGGACCGCAGCCAGCTCACTGACTAATACGGATAGTTTCTTACCCTCTTGCTTGTCACAGATGAGTTCAACTATGACGGGCTGACCCGTTTTGAGCGCATCTAGAATCGTAGCGTAGGTCTCATTAGCCGCTTCCAGTGTCTGCTTTTGGACCGACATGGGTAGAGCCGTATGCTTCAGCGAAAGTTCAACAATATACATGGGCAAAAAATTATCTGTCTGAGAAATCAGATCTCTAGTATGTCAAAAATGCTCCACAACGCAGGGACCGATTAAGTGACTAGAGCCCCTCAAAAGATCATGATTAAATCCCCTCAACGCCTCTGACTGTCGGCTTTACATTGCAGGGCTATCGGCTGTGCGATCGCACCTAGTCAGAGCCCAAGAAATATTAAAACAAAATGATCACTTATCAAATTGATACTAGCCTTTTATTACGATCCCCCTATAATGAGGAAAATAGTAAAGATACGTAAACTTCTACTTGATAAAGGTACGTGAGTAACCAAGGCATTATTCCGCACTGCGGATTACATAGTTATTTCTCTGCCCTCATCGCCTAGTCAATAGAGTTTTGGTCTTTATGTTACGAAAACCACAGTAAGAGGATTCAACATGACCATAGCAATGGGCCGTGCTGGAGCCAATCGAGGCGTCTTCGACGTCGTCG
>ERZ1740072.56-NODE-56-length-66038-cov-9.134156_pt1 | contig 66038 bp, 45 predicted proteins | sample MGYA00581733_ERZ1740072 | MGnify/ENA primary metagenome ERZ1740072 (study PRJEB43018, sample SAMN04849741) | marine metagenome | isolation source: floating plastic debris | place: Pacific Ocean | collected 2008-08-30 | study: EMG produced TPA metagenomics assembly...
ATGGCTGTACTCACTTTATTGTGGGTCGTGACCATGCTGGGGTAGGCGACTACTACGGTACTTACGATGCCCAGCATATCTTTGACCAGTTTGAACCTGGTGAGCTGGGAATCACACCGATGAAGTTTGAGCACGCTTTCTACTGTACTCGCACAGGGACTATGGCGACTAGTAAGACTAGCCCCAGCAGTAAAGAAGAGCGGATTCATTTGTCGGGAACTAAGGTACGTGAGATGCTGCGTCGTGGTGAGCTTCCCCCCCCGGAATTCTCTCGCCCCGAAGTGGCTGCCGAGCTGTCTCGTGCCATGCAAGCCCAGAGCTAATGGAGTAGTCAAATAGTGAAGCGACGGGAGTTTTTGTCAGCAACAGGAGTCATTTTAGGGGGCTTGGGTCTAAGTCAGTCCCAGCTTCTCGGTTGGCATCAAGCGCTGGCAGATTCATCCCGTCGCAGGTTAGCGCTGCTGATTGGCATCAACCAGTATTCAAGCAGTGTGCTGGGAAAAGAATTAAAGCCTCTAAAGGGCTGTGAGACTGATGTGGAGCTTCAGCATCAGCTTTTGGTATATCGTTTTGGGTTTGACCCGCGTAATATTGTCACACTGGTAAATGATAAAGCTACGCAGGCCAACATTTTAGGCGCACTCTATAACCTGGTACAAACATCAAACGCCAATGATTTTATTGTCATTCACTTTAGCGGCTGTGGTAGCCAAGTAGCGTTAGGGGACAAGCGTTTTAAAACCTGGGTGCCGGTAGATGGCTATTTGCCAGCTGGTACGGAGACTATGTCTAGAGACATACCGGTGTCCTGGGTAAAACAAATTCTAGCTAAGCTGAAAACTAAGCAGGTATTTACCATCGTAGACGCTGGCTACAGTCAGCTAGATATTCCACTGTCTGGTGGCTATCGTTCACGCGTGCGTCGGGACATACCCACCATTACCGGGGTCACTGTTCCCAACTTGTCTGCAGCCGATGTGACCGCCGATTTGCAAAAATTACAGACAGCGACGGAACCGGCCTTTTTTCCGGGGGATTTATTGATGGCGGCCCGAGACGGTCAGCCCGTCGTAGAACGTCAGTGGCCCAATTTTAGTGCCGGTCTGTTTACTTATGGGTTAACTCGATACCTTTGGGCCGCCCAAACTCCGGCCAAGCTGGCGGCTACGATGCGAGGCGCCCAGGAGTCAATCTTGCCGTTGGTACCCAATCAAACCCCGAATTGGACTACTCAAACGGCTGACGGTCACGTTGTTTATGGAGAGACCGACCGGCCCTCTTTAGATGCAGTGGTCACATCAATTGAAGGCCGCATGGCGACTGTTTGGCTAGGCGGTCTCCCGGCTGATGTGGTGCAGTATAGCGAGCAGCTCGGATTTACCTCTCAGATTGAGACCGATCGACCGGAAGCGACTGTGCGATCGCAAACAGGACTTTCAGGTCACCTCAAGCTGGCCGAGGATACTCTCTGGTCTGAAGGACAGCCGCTTTACGAAGTCGTACGAGTTCTATCACAAGACGTCACGTTAGTGGTCTCTTTGGATGCGAGGTTGGAACGCATTGAGCGTGTGGACGCTACTAGCGCTCTGGCTGCATTATCGTTTGTAGACTCCACGGATGATACCCATCCAGCCGACTGTCTGTTGGGTAAATCTCAGTCAGCTCCACAGGATGAAATAGAGGGAGAGGCAAAAGCCACTGTGGGGGTACGCCAGGGCTATGGCTTATTTACCCCTAGCCGAAACCTGATTGCTGGCACACTTGCGAAGCAAGATGAAGCCGTCAAAATGGCGGTTAGTCGTCTGTCGCCCAAGCTTGAAACAATATTAGCGATGAAGCTGCTGCGCTTGAGTGAAAACCAAACATCTTCTCAGCTGGCAATTCGGCTTAATTTGCTATCCATGGGCGAGGCTGAAAAATTGGTGCTGCAGCAGGAAACGCGACAGGCATCGGGTAAGGCATCGAAAAGCCGTCTGGCCGACGGTAGCCAGAATCGCCCCGTTGAGTTTTCAAAAGGGGCCGGCGTTCGATATCAGGCGCTAAATTTTGGCATGGAGCCGGTCTATATCATGCTGCTGGGATTTGATGCGCGCGATCGCATGCTGGCCTTTTTTCCCCCTAGCGACGGTCAGCCCTATTCTCTTGAGTCACTGCAAACAGCTCTAACGCTGGCTCCTGGCAAATCAACAAATTTACCCACCGGCCAAAATACCTGGATAGTCGATGACCCAGAAGGTCGAGTGGAAACCTACCTGGTATGCAGCACTCGACCGCTAACCAGCTGCTGGCAGGAACTCCTGACTATTTCTAATGCGGCCAGCAATCAGCGAGTTACTCTGGGCGACTCCGCTTTACCAATCGTTCAAGCATTACTGAGCGACCTTAGCAGCGGTGAAAACCCAGACGAGTCTGATAGCTATACCCTCAACACCTCTCACTGGGCCACCGTGGGCTGCCACTACAGCATTATTTAGGTCCGGGAGATGTCCGAGAGACAGGCTATCCTGCAACTTCAGCCTCTTCCTGGCTGGCAATTTCCTGGTTGGAAAAGCTAAAGGCGCGAAAATGCTTGGCTTGCTCTTCGATGCGACTGGCGATGCGATCGCACACAAGACTACACAGCTGAAAACTTAGGTCGTCAGACACACGATAAAACGAAGATGTGCCCTCGGTGCGGCGAGTCAGTATCCCCGCCTGCAGCATCACCTTCAGATGCTTAGAGACATTCGCTTGACTGGTCTCGGTAACCTCAACCAGCTCTTGCACACACCGCTCACCATTCCCTAGCAGATTCAAGATCTTGAGCCGCATGGGTTCGCTTAGAACACTGAAATAATCGGCCACCTGCTGAATAACTTCAGCGGAGATAGGTTCCATTGCGGGACCTCCAAGACCCTAAGGAAGCAAATATGTCTGCTATAACCTGAAAGGTATTTTAACAATATATTCATCAATAGCAATAGAGTGATTTAATTTTTTCGTAATTTTTTCGAAATATCTAATGGGGTGTAAATTCGCACCCGCTAAATTCAACTTTGCTTTCTAAGCGATATCTTCTGAGTGATATCGCTTAAATCAGTTCATAGCCTCAGGAAATTGTGAAAGAAGTATAGGGATTTTAACCGTAATCCAAAGTGCCAGCGTTAGGATGAGAACAGCTTCAAATGAAGATTTAGAAAATAAAACTTTCGAAAAAATACTTAGTTTTTTGATGTGTTAGTTAACCAAATATTAATTGAAAATATTACGGTTACATCCCAGGTAATTTGGCCAGTTGTCTATTCTGAGACAACTCTTTTTGATTTTCTAAAATGATTTTCAAGATGAAGCTGACGACCGTTAGCAGGCTTCTCGATCTGAGATTAATGCTGGTTTTATCATTAAGGAATCAAGTCACTTAGAAAGCCGATGCTAGGCTGCCTAAGCTGGTTGAAAAAGAGCGTTACGTTGATTAAGCCTATCTAAACAAGGAGCCAGGCAAGATTTATTTCCTGATTTGATATCGGTTTGATGACAAGATTTGAGCAACAGTTTGACGAGTTAGATCAAGAGACATCTAGCTAAAGGAGGTCTATCTACGCCTAGAGTGTCATCTAGAAATTAGCTCAGGAGGCAAACCCAATTAAGTTCCAACTTTTGGATGTGCAGATGGTCATAAGACATCTCTTTAATATCCACTATCGGACTGTATTCATGACGTGCTCCTGAGATTATCCCAACATCATAACAACAGCATTTAGTACGGACTCTTTCATTAATAAAAGGACATTCGCGGGTCGCTCTGCTGTTTCTGTTTTTAATTCGATTGTTTCTATTTTTTGCCCTACGAGCTGTTCAGCTGCTATGTCTAGCTTCGCCTCGACCTTAACGTATCGGCATGTGCCACATCATGTTTTTGAGCAGATGCGTAGAAGCTTGACGTCTCTACAGTCGGCAGAGAGAGCTTATTTGTCTGAGCTGGATCTTAAAGACGGGCAGCCTCCTGTAAACTCTGAGATTGCCAAGTTTGCGCTGTTATCAGTAGGACCAGATAGCCTTTTGCTGTTGGCTCAGTCTGAAGGAGAGGATAGTTATTTAATCCGTCTATGCACTGAGATAACCGCCATCCAACACTTTTTGTCATTGTCCTGGCTAGCAGACGGTTTGAAGCATGACAGTCGAGACCGGCTGTTGCAGTTTCAAGACGCCGTTGATGTCGTGTCATCTCCTGAGCGTTCCTTAGGACTGTCGCTGAGGAGTCAAGAGCTGATGGCGGTGGTTCATCGACTGATGTTAGAGATGGGCTCAGAGCCGCCTGCCTCACTACAGGCTCTATCCGCAGCGGCTATTTTGCAGCGTATAGTCTCTCGGCTACAGCAGTCGCAGCCGCTATTCTCTCTAATTACAGAGACATTAGAGGATGTTTGTAACTGGCTGCATTTTGACCGGTTATTGATCTATCAGATCGTCGATCCTCCAACCCACGAGACAGAACTACAGCCGGATAAGAGCATTGGACCACATGTCACCTATGAAGCTCGTGGTCACCCATCTGTAGCGTCTGTCTTGAGCTACTCTGATGCCCACTGTGTCAATCAAAACGGCTGGGGACGATATGAGTCTCAAAGTTCTCAGCAACCCAGCTACTGCGCTATTGAAGATATTACTAGTCACTACCAGCAGCATCCCTGTTTGGTCTCACAGCTACAGCAGGCTCAGGTGGGCTCTCAATTAGTTGCACCTGTATGGTTAGACGGCAAACTGTGGGGATTGCTGATTGGACATCACTGTTTGCTGGACCCGGCGTCGGCAAATAGACCACAGCCGCTCCGTCATTGGCAGCCTTGGGAAGGCGATTTTCTGGTTCAAGTAGCAGAGCATCTTGCGATCGCAATCCGACAAGACAAACTACAGCAGCAGTTGCAGCATCAAAAGCTAATTCTCAAAGCACAGGTCGAAGACCGGACGCAGAATCTCAAAGACGCCCTAATGGCGGCAGAAGCGGCTAACACCACCAAAAGCGAGTTTCTGGCAACCATGAGCCACGAGCTACGCACACCGCTCACTTACATTATTGGCATGTCTGCCACGCTGCTGCGCTGGTCTTTTGGCGATCTAAGCCCTCGTCAGCGCGATTATCTCAATACTATCCATAGCAGTGGCGAACAGCTTTTAGACATTATTAACGATATTTTAGAGGTTGCCAAGATTGAAGCCGGACGCACGGTTCTAGAGATCAACGACTTCTCATTATCTAATCTGACCCGTAGCAGCCTTGAAAGCTTTCGAGAAGAAGCCCAGGAGAAAGAGGTTGATTTACGAATAAATTTACGGCTATCAGAAGCTGAAGATATCTTTAGAGCCGATCCCCGTCGTATTCGTCAAATTTTAGCTAACTTGCTTAGCAACGCGGTCAAATTTACCGATAGGGGCGGACGCATCAGTCTTCGGGTCTGGCGCGATCCGCAGAATGTGATCTTTCAGGTGGAGGATACCGGTATTGGTATTCCTGAGACTCAGCAGGCTGCTTTGTTTGAGACCTTTAAGCAATTGGAAACGACGCGTCAACGGCAGTATTCAGGGACTGGTTTGGGGCTAGCCCTGACGAAGCAGCTGGTGGAACTCCACAACGGCTCGATTCAAGTAGTATCGACACCGGGCAAAGGGTCTATGTTTACTGTCCGTATTCCCATTCAGCATCCAGACAGCCCATCCAGCACGTTTCAAAGTGATGAACCGATTACCGGTCGAATCATTTTATTGGAAGATGATGAGAGTAGCGCCAGTCTAGTCTGCGATCTCTTAACAGCTGCCAACTATCAGGTAATTTGGGTGATTGAAGGGTCGCGTATCGTACACCAGGTAGAGATATTACAGCCTGTGGCAATTATTCTTAACTACCATTTAGTCAGCGGCAACAGTCAGTATATTGTGGACGATCTAAAGCGCTATGTAGCCACGTCTAATATTAAGGTGATTTCGTTAATGGAGGTTGAAGATACGGGGCATGAGCTTCCGTTAGAAGGATTTGATGACTACCTAATCAAGCCGATCGAACCGACTACGCTACTCAGCAAAATTCAAATGTTAACGGCATCTTGAGCGGGGGGCCAGGTAAACCAATAGGCCAGGTAAACTGGATATGGCGCTTTACGCACATTATGAGCTGTTTAGAGGCGGCTAGGGCCGATGCTAGGTCAGGTTCTTAAAGAACGTTACCAATTAATTCGATCGCTGGGGTCAGGGGGCTTCGGTCAAACCTATGTGGCCAGAGATTTATTTCAGGCTACATCAGCTGAGTGCGTGGTCAAACAGCTACAACCAGCTAGCACTGATGCTAAATTTCTCAAAATTGCCCGGCGTTTGTTTGAGACAGAGGTAAGTACCCTTGAGCGCCTAGGTACCCACAGCTGTATTCCTAAATTACTAGATTCATTTGAAGAGCAGCAGGAATTTTATCTGGTCCAGGAGCTAATCGATGGTGAATCTCTAGGCAATGAGATTCGTCGCACGGGGCATTTGAGTGAAGACCAGGTGATCACGCTGCTGCAGGAAACCCTGCATATTCTTAAGTTCGTTCATGATAATCGAGTGATTCATCGTGACTTAAAACCGGACAACTTAATTCGGCGTCAGTCAGACGGTCGTCTCTGTTTGATTGACTTTGGAGCTGTTAAAGAAATTCGCACCCAGATAGCAACGAGTGAACTCTCAAATCTGACGGTGGGGGTGGGCACCCAGGGCTATACACCCAGTGAGCAGTTAGCGGGTAAGCCGCGCTTGAGCAGCGATATCTTTGCGTTGGGGATGACGGCGATCCACTGTTTGACGGGTCGCAGTCCCAACGACTTGCCAGAAGATATGTCTTCACTAGAGGTGTGTTGGGAGGACTATGTCAACATCAGTCCTGGGCTGCGGTATTTGCTGAAAAAGATGGTGCGCCATTATTTCTACCAGCGCTATCAAACGGTGCCTGAGGTGCTTGACGATTTAGCTCATCTGGATGAGCTGGCTAAAAAAACTGACCAGCTGACGCTGGCAGAAACGTTCTTACCTCAGAAAACGGTGTGGCAGCCAACGCGGAAAGAACGAATTGGTGCCGTTGCGATCGCAACGGCACTAGCCAGCACCCTAACCTTGGGGCTGCGACACATTGGAGCATGGATGCCGTTCGAGCTGAGTATCTATGACGCTCTAGTTGCCTATCAGCGAGACCTAGGTCCCGATCCTCGCATCCTATTAGTGGGCATCAATGAACAAGACCTCAACAATCAGCAGAGTGAAAGCCCGTCTGACCAGTCGATTGCCAACGCGATTGACATTATTCAAAGCTACAACCCGGCGACCATCGGTCTGGATTTACATCGCAATATTCCCCAGGGAGAAGGCCGAGAGCTGCTGGCCCGTAGTTTGGCAGCCGACAATATTATTGGTATCACCAAGCTCGGCGATTTAGAAGGAGAGAGTATTCCTCCCCCGGCTGAACTCAACCCCGACCAGGTGGGCTTTAACGATATTCCCCTTGACCCAGACGACAAGATTCGACGGAATCTCTTTTTTGCCAGTTTGGGTAACGATGCTGACGCTGAGGTTTATACCTCATTTGGGCTGATGGTGGCCCTACACTATCTTTACCAGCAGCATGGTCTGGAGCTAACGGCTAGCGACGAAGCCGATATTGCCATTGGGGATGTGGACTTTACACTCATGAATCCCAACTTTGGCGGCTATCGATCGGTGGATACAGCCGGGTATCAGATTCCGATTACCTTTCGCTCACCCAATCAAATAGCCCAGCAGGTATCGCTAACGGATATTCTGACGGACTCAATTGATTCCGATTTGATCACCGACAAAATTGTCTTACTGGGCACAACGGCCTATACCAGCACTGATAAGTTTTTTACCCCCTACACGCTGCGCGGCGATAGCTACCAAATGTCCGGTGTAGAAGTCCATTTACATATGGTAAGTCAGTTTCTTAGCGCCGTTTTAGATGACTATCCGCTGCCGTGGGCCTGGTCTGAAACAGGGGAAACTATCTGGATTCTCCTGTGGGCTAGTGCTGGCAGCCTGTTGACCTGGCAGCTGCGACGACGACGCTACTGGCTGATGGCCTATGGTGGTGGGATAGTTGCGATCGCAGGAACAACGATCATCTTCTTTTGGACCAATGCCTGGGTTCCTACCGTTGCGCCTCTAGTCGCCTTTACCCTTGCCAGCAGCAGTCTCCTCGTGTACCAGCGCTATCGCCGTCGCTCCTAACATCAGACTGATTGCGTTAGGATCATGACGCTATACTCATTTTCTAAGCAAAATCATGGTGGAGAAAATCCAAAAAACAGACGCAGAATGGCAGGAGCAGCTTACTCCTGAGCAATATAAGGTGACCCGTAAGCACGGTACTGAACGGGCATTTACCGGTAAGTACCATGACAACAAGGCAGCCGGTATCTACAACTGCATCTGCTGCGGTTCCGAACTATTTTCCTCCGAAACTAAGTACGATTCCGGCACTGGCTGGCCTAGCTTTTGGGCTCCTAGCAAACCTGAGAATGTCGCCACCAAGCGCGACTTTAGTTTGTTTATGGTGCGAACTGAGGTGCTATGTGCCGTGTGTGACGCCCACCTGGGCCATGTCTTTCCCGATGGCCCTCAGCCAACGGGCGAACGCTACTGTATGAATTCAGCCGCCCTGGATTTTGTCCCCAAAGCAGACGTGTAGTCTTTAATCGCCCTATGGAGCTAGCGATTGAGCGGCATGGTCAGGGAATGCCGATCCTGTGTCTGCACGGACATCCAGGCACAGGTCGGTGTATGAGCGTATTTACTCAAGATTTGTCTGCTGACTTTGAAACCATCGCCCCAGACCTACGCGGCTACGGTCAAAGCCGTACCAAAAGTCCATTTACCATGGAGCATCATTTAGACGATCTCTCAGAGCTAATCCATCGGCTAGACCGACCCTGTCTAATTCTGGGCTGGTCTCTAGGAGGTATTCTGGCTATGGAACTGGCTCTCAAATACCCACAGCAAATTGCAGGGTTAATTTTAGTCAGCACGGCAGCAAGACCGGTCGGCCGGCATCCAGCCATTACCTGGCAGGATAATCTGCTCACAGGGATCGCAGGTATTATCAACTGGGTCTTTCCAGGGAAATTGTGGCATATTTCCACCTTTGGCCAGCGCTCGTTGTTTCGCTATCTAATTTCTCGTCACACTCAACAGGCCTATCGCCACATTGCCCAAGAAGGCACTCCAGCGTTTCTACAGACATCCACCCTGGCTAATCAGGCTCTAAACACAGCCCTACGCCAGGGCTACAATCGTCTAGACGCGCTGCAGCATATCCAGCAACCCTGTCTGATGATGGCGGCTGCCAACGACGTTCATATTACGCCAGAGTCGAGTCAGCAAACAGCTCACGCGCTACCCCAGTGCGAATGGCGTTTGTATGACAATGTCGCTCATCTCATGCCGTGGGAGATTGAAGACAGACTGTGTCAAGATATTCGGCTCTGGCTTCAGGCTCACAGTTTTTTAGAAGCGTCTACCCAATGTTAGAAGTCTCTGAATATTGTTGATATACCAAAAAGTAGGCAAAGATATTCCCGGTATCGAGACAAGCTACTGCAAACTGTTACTAACGCTACATAAAGACAAAAGAAGATGCTCGACCCCTGGACCAAGCACCTTGATATCTATAAAGAGCGAGGTCTGGCTACAGACTAGACCAGCCCGTTGGAACTAGTTGTTATAAACAGGAGTTCTTTGACTACTGGGCTCCGTATATTCCACCGTCAGGTGAGCGGGTTCTGAACAGCACTTGATGGTGACATTGATCTGTTGAGCCCCTTCTTGCTCTAGGTCCTCAATGTAGCCCCCCTTATGTAAAGCTGCTTCGCTTTCAGTATCGAAGGGACCAAAGTAATAGAGGCAGCGGGGTTCAGTAGTAGAAATTTCTACCCACCAAGGTTTGGAAAATGAGCTAAAAAGATTACTCAAAAAGTTTTTCATAAATGTATGCCTGTCGTTGTTAAAAGAATTTGACCTTTGAGCAGCCTAAAATAGCGCTTATAACATTTATACAGCCTGATTTTGATCCCCGCCAAGCATAATTGGAGGTAATTTTTCTAACCAACGCTGTCGGTAAATCTCATAAAGCACCATACCGGTTGCAACAGATGCATTAAGACTAGGAGTTTTACCAGCTAGCGGAATAGATACTAAGACATCACAAAGATTTTGAATCGACAGACTGAGACCGGAGCCTTCAGCCCCAACGACAAGGACAATAGGACGATCAAACTGGGTCTTATGGACTGGATTAGCGGCTTCAGACGCTGTGCCATATATCCAAAATCCCTCTTCTTTAAGTTGTTCTAAAGCCTGGCTTAAGTTGATAACTCTGGCCACGGACAAAGTCTCTAAGGCTCCGGCGGCAACCTTGGCAACCGTTGGTGTGATCCCGACGGCACGGCGCTGTGGGATCACGACGCCTTGGGCTCCTAGAGCCTCAGCGGTACGAATGATAGCTCCCAAGTTATGGGGATCGGTAATACTATCAGCGGCAATAATGACCGGCTGCCGACAGGCGACTTTAGCCGCTGATATGAGATCGGTAAGTTCGATGTAGTCATGGGATGCGATTTGAGCCACAATGCCCTGATGGTTGGCTCCCTGGGTCAGCTGATTGAGCCGCTGGGTATTAACCTCGTCGATGACGGCTCCGTTAGCCTTAGCATCTAAGATCAGCGGCCGAAATCGACCATCAAATGTCAGTCTGGAATTAACCCAGAGACGATTGATGGGCCGTTGATTTGCGATCGCAGCTTCTACCGAATGGCGACCATAGACTAAATCTGGCCGCTCTTCCTGGAGCGCACTCTCTCGATTCTGGACTGGAGGAACCGAGCGGCTATCCTCTCTACGAGGCCGCTGCTTTTTGAACGGTTTTTTGGATGTCTGTTTAGGGACAGGTTTAGCATGGCTCTTACGTTTAGGCCGGGATTTTCCCTTAGCCAGACGGGGCCGATCAGAAGAGGGTTTAACCATGGTGAGGATTAGAGCGGAGTCACATCATACCGCTTAATCCAAACGGCGTGACTGTAGGCGACTATTGAGGAGAAGATGAAATACTGAGTCTCTCTAACAGAGCAAACAGCCGACTCTGGTCAGTGATGTAGAGATAGCCAACCAGGGATTCAAAGGCCGTTGCTTGTCTGTATACTTTGGCAGACAGACGTCTAGGGGATTTGGATGTGGCATTGCGTCCCCGACGAACGATATCAGCCTCTGTCTCATCTAAGAGAGGCATGATCTGGGCAAGATAATCGGCCTGCTGCTCTGCCTTGACGTGGCCAACAACCTGTTGGTGAAATGCTTGGATACGCTGGGGCGGCCACAGAAACCGCATACGAACATATAGTTCAAATACTGCGTCTCCAATGTAGGCCAAAGCAACCGGTGAAACAGACTGTATCTGCTGAATCTGACCGGTAGGGAACAAGGTCTCAGATAGACGAGCCAGTGCCAAGGATGGATCACCGCTATCCATAGAAATTCTCCGGGATCGCACAGGCCAATAGACGGCAACCGTACGCCTGCTTTATCCCTAAACCGATGACCTGACAGAGCCAGTCCACGATACTCAAGAATCCTTTAGATTCTCAAGGGCCGCGTCAACGTTAGGCTGTAGCGAAAGAAATTTCTCTAGACGAACGAGTTTAACGGTTTGGGTAACCCGAGCATTGGTAACCACCTGGACACTCCCACTTTCGCCCTTGGCCTTTTTGACTAGTTGAACTAAGGCACCTAGTCCTGAGCTATCGACAAAGTCAATGGCAGACAGGTCAAGAATTATATGGGTGGGTCCTTCTTCGATATATCGGTTTAGAACCTTACGAAACGTGGGCTCTGAAAATGCATCCAGCAGACCGGTGAGGCGAAATATTTGACATTTCCCCCTAACATCCCGGGTGCCTCTTAAACTTACGGTTAGGGTCAGCGACTCAGCGATAATAACCTCCTAAAGGCAATAGATACGGCAAAATCAGACGTTTAATTTTAGGTCAGGATTCTTCGGACTGCAAGAGAAATGAGCGAAACGTAAATGCATTCATCTAGAGCTAATCAGGACCAATCTGACCTAATTTGAAATTTTTTAAGCAGAGCAACCATCGAATAGAGACCATAGACTACCCGATTTCGGGACGTTGACGATCACGCATCAGGGTGATGAACTTTCTGAATAGATAGTCGGCATCATGGGGACCAGGACTTGCTTCGGGGTGATACTGCACAGAGAATACCGGCAGAGTTTTATGCTGTAGTCCAGCCACGGTTCGATCGTTAAGATTCAAGTGGGTTACCTCAATATCTGCTTTGGGAATGGTGTCAGCATCAATGGCAAAACCGTGATTCTGGCTAGTAATTTCTACCTGTCGGGTCAGACCGCAGGGTTGATTGAGACCCCGATGTCCAAACTTGAGCTTAAATGTCTTAGCTCCTAAGGACAGCCCTAGGATTTGATGCCCCATACAGATACCAAAGGTGGGTAGCTGACTTTCTAATAGAGCCTTAACCAGAGCTGGAGCGGATTCCACTGCGGCCGGGTCACCGGGACCATTAGATAGAAAAATACCGTCAGGCTCGTGGCTGAGGATCTCACTGGGTGACGTATCAACTGGGACCACTATCACACGGCAGCCATAGCTAGCCAAACGGCGCAGGATATTACGTTTAATGCCAAAGTCAATGGCAACTACGGTGAAAGGAGCGTCTTCAGCAGGGAGACCGTGGGGATCTGCAGCGAATTCCCAGTTTGTATCGGTGGGCTCTGTCCATTCGTAGGGCGCAGGGGTCGTCACCTCTTTGACCAAATTTAAGCCTTCCATATTAGGAATTAGGTCCAGCTGCTGGTGCAGCTGTTCTGGGTCTAAAATTTCACTGGAGATGGCTCCATTCATCGCGCCTGCGGTGCGAAGCTTGCGGGTTAGTTCACGGGTATCAATGCCGTAAATTCCTGGAATATTGTGCTGTTTAAGGTAATCGGGCAGGGAGGTGGTAGAGCGCCAGTTACTGGGATGCTGGCAAATATTCTTTGCGATCGCGCCATTAACCTGAGGTGCAGCCGATTCTTCGTCTTCACTGTTGATGCCGGTATTCCCTAGCTCAGGATAGGTAAATGTAACAATCTGCCCTCGATAGCTAGGATCAGTTAGCACTTCCTGATAGCCCGTCATCCCGGTGTTAAACACGATTTCTCCCACGACAGTACCGGTCGCACCAAAGGACCAGCCCCGAAAAACTGAACCATCAGCCAATACCAATAATGCTGGCTGGGAATTAGTGGAAAAAATAGACATGGGTTATAAGGAAACATAGACGTGGCGCATCCCTATTAATTTTTCACAACAGGGATCGGTACCATCCTAGAGGCCATGGGTCACATTTGAACAATGCTTGCAAAAAAACAAATTAGATTTATTCAGATTCTCAGTTTGGGAATCCTGATGGCCTGTCAAACGGACCCAATACAAACAGAGCGTTTAGAAACTATTCAGACCGCTCCGGTGGAAGAGGCGGCTACAGCCAATACGCCTGAGAGTCCTCAGCATGATCTCAATGCCTCGGCCTATCAAGACGCTATTAATCTAGCTTCTAGCGCCTTTACTCTAGGTCAGCAGGCCCAGTCTCCAGACGATTGGGATCTGATTGTAGGCCGCTGGGAGCAGGCGATTGAAAAGCTCAAAGCGATACCAGCAGGCGATCAGAACTACGCCGTTGCGCAGACCAAGCTTCAGGACTATCAGCGTAATCTCTCCCAGGCAAAACAGCGTTTAACCCAAGCCAGCCAGCCCGTGGCTGAACTTGCTTTACCCAGATCGACCGCTCCCATTGCCAGCGGATCACCTGTCGCGGCGGCTCCAGCTACTAGCCTCACGGTTCCTATCATTGAAAGGCGGGGCGGCACCCCGGTGATCGAAGTCAGCTTTAACGGCAAACGCTATCCCATGATTTTAGATACGGGAGCCAGCCACACTCACATCACCCGAGCCATGGCCAATGAACTAGATATCGAGATCGTGGGTCAAACCTCAGTGGCGACCGCCAGCAGTCGCCAGGCCGTAGTGGATGTGGGCTATGTAAAATCAGTGCAGGTGGGTAATGTCAGCCAGACAAACTTGCCAGTCAGCATCGGCGATGCGGTACCCATTGGTCTACTGGGGAACGATGTTTACAAGGATTTTGATGTGACGTTACAGGTAAATTCTGTGGAGTTTCGACCGCGCTAGACACCTATACTTTGGCCCCAGGCCAGCCTGATCGATTTTTTTAGAGGTTATGATTTTGGCTCTATGATGTAAGGCATTCGAAAGAAGTCCGACGTCTATCCTGAAAATTTATTGCGGTCGGCCTATCGAGATCCGGGTCCGAAGCTGCCGCTACTGATGTAGATCCTCGACAGTAATCTGTTTTTACGCGCTGCTATGTCTGAGCTTCGCATCGTTTCTTTAATTCCTAGCGCTACAGAAATCGTTTTTCAGCTTGGGTTTGGCGACTCATTGGTAGGACGCTCCCACTCGTGTGATTTTCCCCCTGAGGTGAAATCTCTGCCAGTATGTACCGCTCCCGGCTTTGATCCTGAGGGTAAAAGTCGAGAAATTCACGACCGCGTCAGCGAGCTACTGCGGCGTGGCTTAAGCGTGTACGACGTCAATATAGAGCAGCTGCAGGCACTCCGCCCCACCCATATTTTGACTCAGGATCAGTGTGAGGTATGCGCCGCTAGTCTGGCCGATGTGCAAAAGGCAGTGGCACAGCTGGTTCAGCCTCAGCCTCAGGTGATTTCGCTTAAACCTCAGGTACTGGCCGACCTATGGGATGACCTGATGCGGGTATCAGTCGCATTGGACTCCGTTAATGGAAGCGCGATCGCAGAGCTGACCATTGCGCAGCTCCAGGGTCGTCTACAGGATTGCTTACAAAAAGTACCGGCCAAGCTACCTCAGCCAACGGTAGCCTGCTTAGAATGGACCGACCCGCTGATGGGAGCCGGTAACTGGGTGCCGGAGCTCGTCTCCATGGCTGGAGGGCATCCCTTATTTGGTCACGTGGGTCGTCATTCTCCCTGGCTTGGGTGGGACGACATCACAGCAGCGGACCCGGATCTGTTGATTGTTATGCCCTGTGGCTACAACCTGCAGGAGGGACGGCAGTCCATCGACCAGCTGGCTCAGCTGCCGCCGTGGCAAAATCTAACGGCGGTCAAGGACTGTCGCATTTTTGTTGTTGATGGCGATCACTATTTCAACCGTCCGGGACCTCGGCTGGTGGATTCTCTAGAAATTTTGGCAGAGATTTTACATCCGGATGACTGTGAGTTTGGCTATGCCATGAAAGCCTGGAAAATTTATTAGCTCAGCGCCTGCGATCGCTAGCCAAAGTGCTGATAGCCTTGAGCTTGGCTTAGAGGTATATCAGACCCCTGCTCTAGATCGTCAATCAGACATACCTCAGGGCCGGGAGTTGTTTGACCAATAATTTGGCTGCTGGGCAGTGCCTGTATAAATCTCTGGGCGATGTCCCCAGGCAAACTCAGAACAAGTTCAAAATCCTCGCCACCGTAGAGGGTCCAATTTTCAGCCGTGGGCAGACCAACAGCATCTATTAGTCCCGCTGGGATCGGTAGCTGAGACCGCAGCAACGCCGCCCCAACCTGACTTTGACGACATATTTGAATGACCGCATCCGCCAGTCCGTCGCTGCTGTCCATGACAGCGACCTTTGCGGTGTGCGGCATCAGCGTCTGTAGTACCGAAATCGCATCGAACCGGGGCACTGGTCTCTGATGGGCCTGTATCCAGACCGCCCCCTCTGACACCTCGTCTAGCTCCCCCAGCAGCAGTGCCAGTCCAGCCCGTGAAGCACCGTGAACGCCGGTCGCTATCAAGGTTTGCCTAGCTTGGGCCTGTCTGCGATAGAGCGCCCGAGCTGGCGCAACGGACCCCAGCGCTGTAATCGCCAAACTGCGATAGTCACTCCGACAAAGATCGCCACCGACAATCGTGCCGCCATAGTGGTGCAAACAGTCGGTAATCCCCTGGTAAAGAGCCTCTAGCCAGGACCAGGTGGTATTTGCCGGTAGCGTCAGACCGACCGTTAGCCCCAGGGGATGGGCCCCCATTGCCGCTAGGTCTGATAAATTAACGGCAGCGGCGCGCCAGCCCAGACTACGAGGCGGCAGGGTGCGATCGCAAAAATGCACTCCGTCCACCAGTACATCCGTAGTTACTACCAGCTGCTCCCCTTCAGGCAGCGGCAAAACAGCGGCATCATCGCCGACAACAGCCGCACAAAAGGGACGCAGCCGCCGCAGAACCTCATGCTCACCTAGATCGGCAATCGTCGGTGTGTTCACACTGGCTATGCCGTGGGTGCAACCAAATTATCTAAACCGTCGACGACCTTAGCCGATAGAATTTTGCCCCCCTGACGCCCCATCTTATCGAGGGCGTCTTGCCCTTCAATGGTGTAGCCAAAGACAGCATAGCGACCGTCCAGTAGATTTAAGCCAGCAGGCGTTAGCTCAGGTTCAAACAAGAAGAAAAAGAACTGAGAAGAGCCGCCGTCCGGCTCCGACTCAGGTCGAGCCATTGCCAGAGCACCAAAGGAATTAAACGGTAGAACAGGTTTTTCTAAATATCGTCCCAGTTCTTCTAACGTGGCCCCATAGGTGGGTGTTTCGTCACCCTCTACTAGAATCTCCAAAGGAATCGCCCGATATTCCTTGGTCTTTGGATCGATAAACCCAGCTGCAGGCCCCTCTGGATCGCCAGTCTGCAGCACATAATTTTCCTCAGCCCGGTCAAAGGTCATACCGTCATAAAAACCACGCTCTACCAAGTCAACAAAGTTACCCGCCGTGACCGGAGCGCTGTAGCCATCAACCACAACCGTAACCGGTCCCTCGTTGGTCTCAAATCCGATCGTGGCCCGACCTTTTAGCTGGGGCAAATTGGCATAGTCTGCAGGCACCTCGTAGGGAAAGCCTTCCACCATTAAATATTCCAGCTCACCGATGGTTAGCAGCGTTGAGCGCCGTCCTGACCAAAGAGATTCCAGGTCCTTTTCCTGAGCCGCTGTCTGCATGGCTTCTAGCTGGACGTCAATCTTTTCAAATAGCGGGTCGGCCTCAGCCCGACGCGCTTCTGGGATAGCCTCTACAATGGCCGCTCGTTTGCGCCTAAGTAACTTGCCAGACTTGTTAATTTCCCGCTTTGCCCGTCCCCACTGCTTGGTGCGCAGAGAGTAGTTTAATCCTTCCAAAATGTCCTGAACGTTGCGAATTTCTGGACTATCAATTGGGAGAGAGTAGCGTAAAAGTGCCCTGGGGTCAGTAATTGCATCCCCCGGAGGCAAATAGGCCACCGTTAGCGTCGGCAGCAAAGCAGCCTGTGCTGGAGAAACCATTGCCCCAACGCTGAGGATAAAACTAAAACTAACGACTAAAAGACCCGCAAGCGCGACCTGAAGACTGTGTTTAAAACGAGCCATAGCTTAGAAATTAACGACAACGGCGTGACAAACTCTTACGATCTTGCCACAGTGTGGGGCGTCTCAAGCGACATCATGCTGTTTTAGACACAGTTATTGGACAGCTTGTATTACGGACCACATGGATAGCCGCGTGGGGCAGCCATAGTCAGCACCCCTTTGACATCCTTGGTTTAATTGATAACCCTAAGGTGAAATGGCCGCTGAGCTGTACAATAAGGGCCGACCGCCGACTATCAATCTACTGTCTGCCAGCACCATGATTTCTAGTAACGATTTTCGCACCGGCACTAGCATTGAACTTGATGGCTCCGTATGGCGAGTAGTGGAGTTTCTCCATGTCAAACCTGGAAAAGGCGCAGCGTTTGTACGGACTAAGCTAAAAAATGTACAGTCAGGCAGCGTTGTTGAGCGTACGTTCCGTGCGGGAGAAACCGTTCCCCAAGCGATTTTGGAAAAGAGCGTCATGCAATACACCTATCGCGACGGTGAGCAATTTGTATTTATGGATATGGAGACCTACGAGGAAACTCAGCTCTCGACTAAGCAAATCGGGGATCAGGTGAAATATCTCAAAGAAGAGATGGAGGTTACCGTCCTTCAGTGGAATGACCAGGTGTTAGAGGTTGACCTACCCAACTCGGTTGTTTTGGAGGTTACAGAGACAGACCCTGGCGTTAAGGGCGATACCGCTACCGGTGGCACCAAGCCTGCCACGGTAGAAACCGGAGCCCAGGTGATGGTGCCTTTATTTATCTCGATTGGGGAGCGCATCAAAATTGATACCCGCAATGATTCCTATCTCGGTCGAGAGTAGTTACAAGCGTTTAGACGCGACAGGTTAGGTGTTTCTAATCGTTAATTTGGAGTGGTAGACAGTGGATTTGGATTTTGGTGAGCTTCGTCAGCTAGTTGCAGCGCTTGATCAAACCGATATTGCCGAGCTGACGCTTAAAAATCCTCAGTTTGAACTTACACTGCGCAAAGCAACGGCTCCTAGTCAGGCGGTAGTGGTCTCTTCTGCTGATGCGGTCGCGACGCCCGCGATCGCAGCTGCGCCACCGGCTGCTGCGACATCATCAGCGGCGGCAGCAGAACCTGCAGCGCCTCCTGCCACTAGTGCCTCCGATCTCTATGAGATTACCTCGCCGATGGTAGGCACGTTCTATCGCTCACCCGCCCCTGACGAATCTCCCTTTGTCGATACAGGGGATCGCATTAAGACCGGCCAAACCGTCTGCATCATTGAAGCAATGAAACTTATGAATGAGCTAGAGGCGGAAGTCTCCGGTGAAATTGTAGAGATTTTAGTGCAGAACGCTGAACCCGTGGAGTTTGGTCAGCCGCTGATGCGGGTAAAGCAAAGCTAACCTCAGCACATTTGCCTTCAGGTCTATGACTCTGAAAATATGAGCAATTTTTTGGAAAGAAATCAGCCGGTTAGCTCTACTAAGTTTTCGTATCTACTCGTCTAGATTGGATTAGTGTAGACTACCTAGAAAGGTTGGGCTTTGTATGAGATTGGGTATTCTTGGGAGGATATTGTGAGAATACTGGTCGCTGCAGGGTTTGTTTTGAGTTCTGACGCTACTAGCCCTGGTCTGAACAAGTCTGTGAGTTTTAACAGCGCAACAGATCGGTTCTTACCATATGTTGGTAACGGCAAATTCTTGGCTAAACCGCTAGACTGGCTCTAATTAGTTCAAATTTGTTCAGCGTTGTAAGGAGGTGTCTTCGGTAGAGATATGCCAGATGTCCAGCTCTAAGACTGCTTGCTGAAGCAGGTTTGACAACGGTTTAGACAGCAATAGATTGTAGGTTCGTGAATAGCCTGTAAGCCGCTGATCCATAGCGAGTAACCGGTCGTCATCCCCTAGCAATAGCAATGTGCAAGCAGCACGTGTAAGGCATTGTATATTGACCCAAAGGAGAGAAGCATGCAAAATACCCCTCGACAGCTCATCCAGCATGGACCAGAGTCCGCCGCCTGCAAAGCTCCAAGACAAACACGACTCTATAAGCGTCTAGAAGAAGCTCTTCACACTGGTAGTGAGGTCTGGTTTCGGATGCCTGGGACAAGACTCGTGGGCATTCCCATATATTTGGACGGGGACTATGTAGAGGTCGTAGACGTGGATGTGGCTGAAGGTTATGAAGATGACGAACTTCCAGACGATCCTTATCAGCGCACAGTGTGGCTAATTCGATTGGCTGAAATCAGTGCTATTTCCTATGCAACGGATCGGTGGTCAAAGGATCGGTTTGAGCGGCTGCTGGAGCAAAATGATTCTGACAGTAGTTCTAGAAATTAGCAGCGCAGTCAATAACAAGGTCTGATTAAGGGAGTGAGTTTTGAGTTTGTTTTTCAGACTCTAGAACCCACTCCTGTTCTATATGTGCAGATAGACCATAGTCTGTTGTCGGCAATAGTCTTCAATATAAGAATGGGGCTAGGCCGACACAGATGATTTGGGTTCTGACTTATGGCTGGCCTGACTTAAGCTACTAAAGTAGCGGCGACCGATGACTAGCCAGAATAAGACATATGCCAGCAGCTGAACAACATAGATGCGATCGCGATATCCCAGCAACACCTTAAACACGACTCCCGGAAACTGTTTGTCCGGCAGCACCTGACTGGTATCCCACACCAAAGGGCCCAACACGCAAGACTCCCCCAACCCAAGACAGAGGTCTAGCGCATTTGATTGGCTCAAGGTAGTAAACGTGATGTCAACGTTGCGACATACCGAAACCACCAAACCAGCAATAATCAGCAGCAACAGTACCCCCATCACTTGAAAAAATAGCTTTAAGTTAATCCGGATACCCCATCGGAATAACCCAAACCCAATCAGAACCGCGCCCAGCAGTCCGGCAGCGACGCCCATCAGGCTAACCGTCAGCGTTTGGGACTGAGTAAACAAAAATAGAACCGCTTCAAATCCTTCTCTCAGTACCGCAATACACACCAGGCTAAAAATACTCACACCGGCCGCCTCACTGGTAACCGCCGTATCGACCGTTTGACCGATCTCTGTCTTGAGTGAACGAGCCTGACGCGTCATCCAGAGCAGCATCCAACTCAGCATAACGATGGCAATGCTGCCAAACAAAATGCCCAGTATTGGTTTAAGCAACCCCTGGGTATTGGGCATCACATACTGTAGCTGCTGCAGCCCCAACCCTAAAAACGAACCGATTAGGATACTGCCCAATAGACCTGCTGCTACACCGCCAAACACCCAGCGGTTTAGGTCAGTTTTTTCCGCTTTGTTTAAGCAAGCCAATACAATCCCGACGACCAATGCTGCTTCAACGCCCTCTCGCAGGGTAACAATAGCGGTGGGTAGGGCGGACGCAATATTCATTGGCAACGTGTCTTAGATAGCTCCATTATGACCTGTTAGGGGAACTACCTTGCTAGGCTAGACCGATTTCCTGAAGCCGCTGCTGCAAATATTGCTGAGCCGTCTGAGCCGGAAACTTAGCGGGTTCGCCGGTACGCTCTACACAACCAGGTAGCGGAGTCAGATCAAACTCTGGTCGAGGATGCATAAAAAACGGCAGAGAAAATCTGCGCGTGGTGCCAATATCAGCATTGACCACGCGATGGGTCGTACTCTTAAACACACCATTGGTCAGAGCCTGCAGCATATCTCCCGTATCAACAATGATCTGTCCTGGTAAAGGCTCAATGGCCAGCCAGCTACCGTCTGATTGCAGCAGCTCCAGACCGGGGTCTGTGGCCTCACACAAAAGGGTTATCAAATTAATATCCTCATGGGGGGCGGCTCGGAGCCCTTTAGCTGAAGTCGGCTGTGGCGGATAGTGCAGCACTCTGAGAATACTTTTGCCCTGGGCAGCTTCTTGCTCAAAAAACTCCTCAGGTAGATCTAGATAACAGGCACAGGCATTTAGTAAATAGGCTGCGCATTTTTCTAATTGGCTATACAGCTGAGACATTGTCTGCTGGAACTGGGGCACTTCCTGAGGCCAGGGGTTCGCCAGCTCTTCTCGACCAAGATGCCAAAACTCTTTGAGATCGGGCTGAGCGCTATCCTTGGCATGCTCCTGGCCAAAGCTGGTAAACCCGCGCTGTCGATAAATCTCTGGACGTTCGTAGTTCTGTTTAACAGCGGTCGGCAACGCAAAAAAGTCAGCGGCAGCGCCATAGGCAGCCTGGATCAGCTCAGCGTCAACAGTATGATTTTCTAGAGCAAAGAACCCAACTGTTTCTAGAGCCTGACCCAGGGTTTGAACAAAGTCCTGCTGCTGGGTAGGCGAGCCATGGAGAAATGTCTGAAGATCTACGGTAGGAAGAGAAGCCATGGGAAAGAATTTTAGTTAAGAGTTGGGCACATAATAGGGAAAATAAGTTCCCAAGATGAAGTGAGATAGTAGAAAAGCTATCTACAGCTAGGTTGTGTGCCGGGAATGGGAATGAAGCAGTTATTACACCGATTGGGTTTGGCCAGTGCAGGGGTGTTGGGATTTTATCTATCAGCGCCATCGGTCAATGCTCAAACAGCACTCCAGATAAACTACGATACGTCATCCTTTGAAAATGTAGAACTAACAACGGGAGACGTAGGCGTCCGGGTAAGCTACACCCAAGATCGTGAGCTCAGAGATGAGGAAAACAATCTTAGCTATCAGCTGATATACCAGGGCGAAGAACAGAATACAGTAGAGACATTTGCCTGGGCTTTTGCTGAGTTTACGCTGCAGGATCTAGACAGTGACGGCAGTGACGAGATCATTGTCCGCAACTATTCTGGCGGTGCCCACTGTTGTACGAATACGACCATTCATCGCTGGGACGGAGCTAGCTTTTCAGCAACAGAGACCGGTTTTTTAGACGGGCTAGGCGGAGAATTAACCGATCTGAACGGGGACGGATATACAGAAATAGCGATCCCCCATCAGGCTTTTTTATATCAGTTTGGCAGCTACGCCGAATCTTTTCCCCCTATTACTTTCTTCACCTATCGTGATGGAGAGCTAAAGGAGACAACCCGCGATTTTCCACAACAGATTCGAGAGCAAGCAAATACTATCAAAGAGACGTTCTGGGAAGTTGAAGCAGACTATGGCATCAGGTCCAACTCGCTATTGGCCAGCTATGTTGCTCAGCAGGCCATTCTAAACGAGAACTTTGAGGATGCCTGGCAGTTTATGCTCGATAACCATAATCGCGAGGAGCCCTGGGGCTTAACGATCTACGAAGCAGGGGAGCCGGTGGGTTCACATCCTGATTTTCCAACGGCGCTGCGGGCGTTTTTGATCGAGGCTGGGTATTTGGATGAAAACGGACTGCCATTAGCGAGCTGACGATTGATGATTGTTGAGATTCGTGCTCTTGGGAAAACCCGCCTACCCGTAACCTCAGACTGCATCGCCGTGGGTGCAATAGCCAGCGCTTTGTGGTAAATCCAAGGAACAAGGATATTATAAGTTCTAAAAATTGTTGCTTTAGAAACGCTCCATGGAACGTCTCTAAAGCAACAGTATGCTCAGCCGCTTGTTGTTCTAACGACTGATTGATTGGAAGATAAGATATCTATGATGACTTCTAAGTTAGTAGGATTATCGTCTACAGCTAGAACTTTCATATTGTCTCCCATGGCTAGGTTCTTAGCTTGATATATTTTTGCAAATACTCCTCAATGTCTTCTAAACCAAACTGCTTAGACAGGCGTACCAGAGGCTCTAAAAAAGGCAGGTATCGCTTATCCTGTTCAGCAAGCTGGTCTAACTGCTCTCGAAATAATTTGATATAAGCACCTTGAGCTAAATCTAAAAGTTTTTCTAGGGTCGCCAGCGGTGGGATATAGATTTCAGCAGCATTCTTCTTCAGGGTGATTTTTTCGCTCGTCTTTGCAGGATACCCATAAATCCACTCTAGCTGAAAGTAGTCAGATAGCGTCTTAAATAAGGACTGAGCATTAATTGGTTTAGCTAGGAAATAATTGCCCCCTTTCTCTATGGCTAGTTTTTGAGTATTTTGAGAAACAGCTGCAGACGATACAATTACCGTGTTATGTCTTAAATCGTTATGGCTACGGATGTACTTTAGAAAAGTAAATCCGTCCATGATAGGCATTCTGATGTCGGTAATCACCAGATCTGGCTGAACTTTTTGCAGCTGCTCTAGTCCTTCTTGACCATTTTCGGCTTCAAAGACCTTGAAGCCTACAGGTTCTAGTAGCTGATGTAAAACAACTCTGTTTTCCCAATGATCATCAATCACAAGAATTGAGCGACGTTGTCCCTTGTAGCCGATAATACGATTTTCTTCTATGGGCGCTGGTTGTACAGAACTTTGAGCTACAGGAAAGTTAGCCGTAAAGAAAAACTCACTTCCCTGACCAACCTGACTATTGACTTGAATTCGGCCGCCCATCATCTGTACGATACGTTGGCTAATCGTCAACCCCAGTCCGGTACCCTCCGCTTGTTTTTGCCTGTCTCCTATCTGTTCAAAGGCTTGGAAAAGGTTAGTTAAGTTTGCTTCGGTAATACCAACGCCTGTATCAATTACTTGAAAGAGAAGTTTTACATGGGTTGCAGTTTGCTCAACTACACTAACTCCAAACATCACTGAGCCTTGGTCTGTAAACTTGACTGCGTTTCCTAACAAATTTATAAGTACTTGGCGTAGGCGTTTTTCATCAACTTCTAGAGTGTCAGGTAAACCGGAACTAGCGTGATATACAAACTCTAATCCCTTTTGTTCAGCTCTGATGCGACATATCTCAATAACGCCTTCCAGGACTGAGGGCAGGTATACTGGCTCTGGCGTAAGCTCTAACTTACGGGCTTCAATTTTGGCAAGATCCAAAATATCATTAATCAATATTAATAAATGAGACCCACATCGATGGATGATATGGATGCCGTCTTTTTCCTTGCGAGTTAAAGCAGGAGAGCGGCTCAGTATCTGGGCATAGCCAAGGATGCCATTGAGTGGAGTTCTCAGTTCATGGCTCATGTTTGCTAAGAACTCACTTTTAGCTTGGTTGGCAATTTCAGCTTTCTCTTTAGCAATCGTCAATTCTTCATAGGACTGGGTCAGGGCATAGGTCCGTTCCTCTACTCTTTTTTCCAAGGTTTCGTTGCTCTCAGCCAGGGATTGAAACGACTGTTTTAGCTGCTTGGCCATTTCTTGAAAGGCTTGTGCTAAGCTGCTGAGCTCTTGATTAAAATTCTCTGTACTAATTTGAATATCAAAATTACCTGAACGGATCTTTTTGGAGGCATCTGCCAGCTGCTGTAGTGGATAGATAACTACCTGGGAAAGCAAGAACCACAGCCCTAAGGATATGCTCGCGATAAAGAGAGAGAACGATAAAAACGATTTTTGAGTGCTAAGCAAAATTTGCCTAGAGATAATGTTCAAATTGTATTTGAGCACGAGTACTCCAACATCTTCAGAAAGAGTCAATCCTCCTTGATTGCTCAATCCGACAGGATATAGAACCCACATTTTTTGTCGATCTGGGGTGATAAACGTTTGAGCTTTTTGCTTAGTTTGAACGACTTGAATGAGGCTTAGCAGCTCGAAATCTACAATGTCAGTAATCTGTTGGCGTTTTAGATGAAACTGAGTACTCTCGAGAATCTGGTCTTCTGGATCAATTAAAAAACTGAATGCTAAATTGGGTGAGGTGGCTAGCTGCTGCAGAATCAGTTTAGATGCCTCTTTGTCTCCTTTGCGATACTGATATTCTAGAAGTCCGGCTGCTTGGCCAGCCGTAAACGTAGCTTGCTGCTGAATAGAGGCTTCACTTCGAGTGCGAGAGAGACCGAATTCGTGACGAAACACAACTCCACCTAGCAAGGTGCCGAATCCTAATATCAAAATAGGGAGAGAAAACCTCAGCGACCACTTTGAAGGAGAGAAAACCATCTTAGCTCATGGATTTAAGGGGGCGGGAGTCTAGCAAACTCAAAGGATTTATGGTGGTGGTCAGGATTTGCTGTTGTTCTAAAAAAGCAGCTAAGCGTTTCATTCCCTCCACGAAGCTTATATCTGATTGCTCAAAAATAGCGGTGTTCTCAGTAACGCTGGGAAAAAACAGCTGTGACAAGCCGCGGGCAACCTGTTCACCGGTCATTCCTTCTCGCTCTGCAATTCGAGCTATGGCATCTTCAGGATTGGTTTTCATATACTGCAATGCTTTAAACCAGCCCTCTAGGAGCACCTTTAACTGCTGGGCATGGGTGGTAGCCACATCTGCTCGACCTACTAGAAGATCAATGATCTCCCCAGGCATTTGAGCACTGTCAAACAGTGGCTTCGCTCCCTGCATCTGGAGATTTGTCAACATTGGGTCAAATGTGACTAATGCATCTACTTCATTAGTTTGAAATGCTTTTTCCTGAAGAGGCAGAGCGAGTGTGACGATGTTCACGTCATCTAGCGTTAAGTTGGCAGTTTCCAGAGCTCTAGCGAGAACCAACTTACCAAGGGTAGCTGGCATTAGGCCAATCCGTTTCCCCTTTAAATCACTGATTTTTTCAATGTCGGGCCGGACAATTAGAGCGTCTGCTCCATCGGAGATGTCCAGGACCATAAATGCTTTGATATCGTTTTGAACAGCGGCATTTTCAAGGGCGATATCAAGGGTCATAGTGGATAACTCTACATCGCCGTTGATAAATTTCTTGATGCCTGGTGCATGCCCAGCGGCCTCAATGATTTGAATGGGGGTATCGGCAAAGTAACCTAGATCACGAGCTAGGAATAAGGGTTCATAGCCTAGCCAAACGGTGCTGACGATGCGTAGCGGAGTGATGGGGGCAGTAGTACAGCTAATGGCGAGGATGCAGCCTGCGATCGCAATAACCATCAGCTGCCAAATTTTTACTTTTTTACTGACTAGGTACTGATTTTTTTTATACATTTACCAATCATATTTGAAATACCTCAGTGATAGTTCTCCCTTATCTCAAGATTTAGTCTCCAAAAATTTTACATCATCCCCCCTCTTTTCCTAGCATTTAACAGCCGAAAAGAGGAGAAAATCCGGTTATCTTTTAGGAACCTATTTAAAGGTAAACGAGTATATAAATTGATGCCTAATAGGTATCAATTAACATCTATGCATCCTTCAATTTTTGGAAATTCTATATCATTATTTCCGTTCTGATTAACAATGAAGAGAGTCCATCAGCCGTGCTATTAAATCATTTCTCAACGGTGCGATGCTGATTGTCTTGTACTAGTTCTTGAATCATTTGATTTAGCTCCTTAAGGTTCACCGGCTTTGTCAAATAAAAATTTGCTCCAGCTTTTATACAGCACTCTTTATCCCTGGGCATAGCCATGGCCGTTAAAGCAATAATGGGAACCGAACCGAGATTAGGTATCCTACGAATGTGTTGAATTGCTTCAAGCCCATCCATTGTTGGCATTTGGATATCCATCAAAATAATGTCGGGGTGATGCTTAAGGGTTAGCTGGATTGCTTCTCCACCATTATGAGCGACAATAACGCGATGCTGATAATGGGTCAGATAGTTGACGACGGTTTCAACATTGTCTTCATTATCTTCAGCTAACAAAATGAGCGATCTTTGAGGAAGTCTGTCTTTAGTAGAAATAGTTGAGCCTGTCGAGATAGCGGTAGACTTAACTATTCCTTGGCCTAATGGAGCGCTCGTCACATGCCGGGGTTGTTGTTGAATTTGTGAAGGTATAGAAACAGGCTGATACGGCAGTCTAATGTGGAAACAGCTGCCCTGATTTGGCTGACTTTCTACTTCAATAGAACCCTGCTGTGCGTCAACTAAACGCTTAACTAAGGTTAAGCCCAAGCCTGTTCCCGTATGCTGACGGTTGAGATTACTATCTAATTGAACAAACGCTTCAAAGATGTTGGATAGATCGCTTGAAGCAATACCAATTCCCGTATCCTTGATGTGGAATTCAAGGGTAGATTGTTTTTGATTGACCTCAGCTTTGAGACTGACCTGTCCTCCAGGTGGAGTAAATTTAATACCATTGTTTAGAAGATTGATGAGTATCTGACGAACACGCAGAGGATCTATGCTAATGAGGGATCTATAGGGAATAATCTCTGATGTCAGCTGAATATTTTTGCTCTGAGCCAGGGGGTAAAGAAATTGGACACAGGCGGTGCATACCTCAGTAAACGAAGTGGGAGCCTGATTGATTTCCACCCGACCAGAGTCAATTTTAGCTAGGTCGAGAATATCATCAATCAGGGATAGCAGATGATTACCACTGCGTTCAATCGTGGCCACTGCGTCTAATTGTTGATTTGTCAGATTGCCAAGTATTCCTTCTTGCAGACCTTCAGCAAAACCCAAAATAGAATTTAGAGGAGTTCGAAGCTCGTGACTCATTGCCGCTAAGAACTCGCTTTTGGCCCGATTCGCCGCATCAGCTTCTTGTTTTGCAGCTTCGACTATCTGTTTGGCAATTTCTGTCTGGTGAATCCGGTGCTTCAAAGATTGAGCCAGGTTCTGAATCTTGATATGGGTTTGTACGCGTGCAAGCAGTTCGGCTTCTTGAAAGGGTTTACTAATATAATCTACGGCCCCTAGGGAAAACCCTTTAACAATACTTTCAGTATCTGAAAATGAGGTGAGAAATATAACTGGAATGGTTGCAGTTGCCGCATTAGCCTTAATTCTTTCGCAGGTGGTAAATCCATCCATGTCTGGCATTTGGATATCCAAAAGAATCAGGTCTGGAATGTAATCTTTTATTTGTTTGAGGGCGCGTTTACCATTAGTGACGGCTGAGACGGTATAGCCTGCCGATGATAGTGCCTCAACAATCACTTCTAAGTTAGCAGGGGCATCATCAACTACTAAAATTTTGGCACTATCTAGCATGGGCTTAATCACTAGATGAAAGTAGTATGTCAGGTTTGTATGCTTTGACCTTATCCTTACTATCATGTTTCGTAAACTGTGTCCGAGATAGTAAAAGAAGTAAAACTTACAGAATGGAAATGGGCTTAAAACCTAGAAGCCAAGACACCCTTGGGAAACAAAATCAATTAGACTCCAGCATTGGACGTACAGACGTTGCAGACAACGTCTCTTCAGCATTAATTTCTGGCTCTTATATAAAATCCTTGTCCCTTCCTATTTCTTAGGATCTACTTGAAGAAGACTATTACAGCACAGGCTGCTCGATTTGCGATCGCTACAATTCCGTCATTTTTGGAGTAGCCTGTAGTACTCCGAAGGCCTTTGCCCAACTCGTCGGCACTAACAACAACGTTGGGTAACTTTGGCGTTGTCGATGCAACTATAGTGTTGTTCACATGGATATCGCTTGCTTAAACTAGGAAAAATACCGGAGTCAACCCATGATGCAGCTCAAACGATGGCAGTGGCTTGTACTGGCACTACCGCTGGTGACAGTGGTGTTTTTTATCGTGATTGCTGCCGGTTTTCAGCTACGCTCCTGGGGCATTACCTGGATTTGGGCGGTAATTTTGCTAGTGTTTGTGGGCTGGCGCTGGCTGTTGGTGCACTGGACCAAACCACGCGAGATTGAGCAGATCATCACTGCCGTCAAGGCCGAACTCACCTCTGTGACAGTGGCTGACGTTGACAGTCAAACTTTAGAGGCATCACTCCAGCCTATTGTGACAGCGGCCCGCGAAGATCCGCCCGTATGGGACGATTGGGCGGCCTTTTGGCATCGGTGTCAGCGTGTTGTGGCGACAGTGGCCCACCACTATCATCCCGATGTTAAATATCCGCTGCTCAATATCTATGTCACCCAGGCCTATGGACTGATCCGGGGCACGGTGGACGATATGGACCGGGCCATGACCCAGCTGGCTCCGGTGCTCAATCAGGTAACGGTGGGACAGGCCTATGAAGCCTACGAGATTTATCAAAAACTAGAGCCCTCTATGGGCAAACTGTGGCGAGCATGGAACTGGGCTCAATGGTTGATCAATCCAGCGGCGGCAGCCGCCAAGGTGGCAAGTCAGAAAAGCAGCACTCAGGCTAACCAGCAGCTGTTGGTAAATCTAAGTCAGCTGCTACGGGAAACGGCGCTACGTAATCTGGCTCAGCAAACAGCTGCTCTGTATGGCGGCAGCACCCTGCCAGCGATTTTTGCGACGGACTCATCCGACACTCCGGCGACCAAGACCACAACCCTCAGATCGATTTTAGAAACAGCGACTCCGGCTAAAACGATTCAAAAGAAACCGGTTTCTTTAATGCTGGTGGGACGTACAGGGGCCGGTAAAAGCAGTCTAATTAATACATTGTTTAAAACTGACCTGGCAGACGTAGACGTTTTACCCAGTACGGATCAGATCCGTCAATATAGCTGGCAGCTGGATACGGGTGAAGTGTTAAATCTGATTGATTCGCCTGGATATGAGCAAATTGCTCGTGATGACTTTCGTGATTTGGTGCTAGCCCAGGCAGCGACTGCGGATCTTTTAGTGCTAACAACACCGGCACTAGACCCGGCGCTGCAGAGTGATAAAACCTTTTTGCAGGATTTAGCTGAGCACAGTCCCCCAACGGTAGTGGCCCTTACCCAGGTGGATCGGCTACGTCCAGTGCGAGAATGGCAGCCTCCCTACGACTGGCAAATGGGCAGTCGACCCAAAGAGATTTCTATTCGCGAGGCTGTTGGCTATCGAGTGGAGGTGTTAGCCCAAGAGACAATAGTGCCCATAGTTACCTACGACAGCGATAGAGCTGCCTGGAATGATGAAACATTAGCGTTAAAGCTAGTAGAAACATTGGGAAATGCTAAACAATATCGCCTAGCTCAATTTTTAACGAATCAAACGGCTCTGGCTAAAGCAGCTGCCAAACTGATTGACCAGTATACCTTTCAAATGACGACGACTCAGGGAGTCGCTGAACTACTCAAAAGTCCAATCCTGCGTTATCTCTCTCGAATGATGACCGGTTCAGATCTGTTGGCTACCGCTCTGATGGAAAAAATTCCAGTGGAGCAGGCTCCAGTCGTGATAGGCAAGCTACAGCTTGCCTATGAGCTGTTTAATCTTTTATCACCAGATGAGCGCACCTTTGATTTGGTAGCAATATGGCCAACGCTATTAGACAACAGTGCTCCACCAGTGCAAAATGCTTGGGCATTTGGCCATGCGCTAACGGCCTACTGGCTAGGAGAGACCGACCAGCTTGCGCGCGCGTTTGATCACTATTTAGAAGACTACGGCCAGACGAGCGATCGCCTGGCCTAATATCTCGACAGACTGCCGATATTTTATAAAAAGCGGTCTTTAAATTCGCTGGCTATACACCAAACTCTTCCATCTGCTGCTTTAGGTAGTTTTCTGCCTGAGCTGGGTCAAAATCGCCAAACTGCAGCTCTTCAACTCGTGATAGTGCTTCTGGGGCATCAACACCCAGCTCGAGCGCTAGTTCTCTTGCTAGATCGGTCAAGAAGAAATTTTCTCCTCTATTGGGAGCTTTATCTGCCGTGGTGTAATCCCAACGGATGAGTTGTGTGGTAATCCAGCTGGCAAAACTCTTCCAGGGGTAGGGGTCAAAGAAAATACGATCTGGAATATCAAAGGAATTACCTTGACCGTCTTCAAACTTACCCGTCATGACGGCCTCTAGAACCTGGACCGGCTGATTGAGGTATTCTTGGGGCGCGATCGCAGTTGCAATTTCTTTGCGGTTAGCCGGGTCGTTGGCGTAGGAGGCTCCGTCAATAATCGCTTTGTTCAAAGCGCGGAACGTTTGAGGATTTTCGTTGATCCAGTTTTGGGTAGCTACAAAGGCACAGCAGGGGTGACCGGGCCATAGATCCTTGGTTAACAGATGGATAAAGCCAATGTCGTCCTGGACGATGCGCTGAGTAAAGTTGTCGGGCAAAATAAAGGCATCGAGCTGACCTGAGGCCAGCTTTGAAATGGCATCTGGGGGTGGCAAGATCAACAGATTGACGTCTGTGTCTGGGTTCAGACCGCCGCTGGCTAGATAGTAGCGGATCAGGAGGTTGTGGTTGGAGTAGTCGTAGGGGATGCCGATACTCATGCCTCTAAAGTCGGCTGGACCGTTGACCCTACCCAGGTGTTTCTTAGCGACGGCAATACCCTGACCGTTGTTGTTTTCGATACTGGCCAATCGCATGGGGAAGGGGGTGGACCCTAGCCCCAAGGACATGGCAATGGGCATGGGAGCCAGCATATGGTAAGCGTCTAATTCACCTGCGATCGCAGCGTCTCGAACCACCGACCAGCTGAAGTATTTAACCAGCTCTACATTCAGACCTTGTTTTTTATAAAAGCCCAATGGCTCCGACATAATAATGGGAGCAGAACACGTAATTGGCAAAAACGCGACCTTTAGATCAGTCTTCTCCAGGTTGCTAACGTCTGGAGCATCTGCTGCCTCTTCGGCCACCTCTGTGGCAGAACCGCAGTTGGCAAGCGTGACCAGGGCTGCCCCCACCGCAATATTTTGTAGAAACTTACGTCGAGTGAACTGACTCAGGCGTTTAGCATCTGTAAAAAACTCCCCCGCTTTAGGTCCAAACGCCGCACTAAATGCCTGATCGAGACCGCCCGCTAGTTGGATCAAATCTCTCACGACCTTTTCGCGTCTTGGCTTGCCCTGACCCACCATGCTAATAAACAAGGCCGTCCGCAGCTCTGCCTGGGTAATCGAATCAGCGGTCTCAAGGGTGGAGGGCTGGTAGTGTCGCATCTTTACCAGGTCATCGATCAAGTCAGTTGGATTCTGAGGCATCCCTATGTCTGCCATCAAATTCCAGTGGTCTTGAGTGGAATGAAACCCTCCACAAATAACACAGGGGGTAACAATAGAACTGCTTGCTCCTCGTTGACAGGAGAGATTATTCCAAGACTGATTAGCGGTTGGCATCATAATAAGTTTCTATAGGTGGGGGTTGGCACCTTTTTCCTATGAATGTTATTCCGGTCCGTTTCTAAGTATCAGGACCCGTTGCAGAAAATTTATTTTGGTTTTTTGCTGGCTATACACCAAAATCTTCCATCTGCTGTTTTAAATAGTGTTCTACAGGCATGAATGCAGTGCGCTGCCGGGGAGAGAGCGTCTAACGTAGGGAGCTAACTAGAGATTGATACCATAGCAAGTCTATATACGGGGCTAATACCGGTTATATAGAAGGCTATTTGGTTTCTTTAGTAGACCTCAGGAGTGTTCAAGGGATTTTAACGTTTGTTGTTGCCTTTTTGAGGTTTTCAAATTACGGGTGCTTTGTATAACCAGTATTCACATAAAGTTAACTTTGGCATCCGTACTCTTGGCTTCAAAAATATACAAAATATAATTTCAGCTCTCTACAATTAAGGTGAGATACTTTGTTCCCTGTAGACATACGATCGTCCCTAGCTCCGGATAATTGAGGCTGTTTATCTAAAAATGAATCATTAGATAAGCGCTGTCTCAAAACGGATAGGCTTCGAAAAACAACAGACATGAGTGTGATTTTTTATACCTTTAAATTCAAATAGCTAATTTTTTTAAGATAAGGCTTTTTTATAAAGATAAAAATAAGTAACTGATTTCAATAATCTGAAAGCCAGCCTTTCAAAAACAATCGTTTTTAGAGTTTTACGCCAGAATTCTGGTGTAAAACAATATTTTTAACTGACAAACTTGCAGGCTTTTAAGAAATTATTTTTAGGTATCTTATGTAGATAATGAATGATTTCTAATATCTGAAATTTACTGTACTGATCCCAAGTATCTGGGTCTGTATGGGTTGAGGGGTGTCAGACAGAATAGGCATTCTTTTTTAGAAAAGAACTAACGGATTATTGATCTGGCTAACTACATATAATATTGAGATTTTTTAGCTTGTGCCCAAGCGATCAGAGGACTAGATTGAATATCCGACTTTTAGATGGCCATGCACGATAACTTTGAGATCATACCTTTTCTAAATAGGACTCTTGAGTCTCGTCGCAGTGGGCGAGCACATATTGTCAGCGACGGTGTTGAATGGTGTCTTGATATAGATGAGGGTAAGCTGCTATTTGCCGCTCATTCACTCCAGTATTTGAATACGCTAGAAACAACGCTGCCGAGTTTGGGATATGAGGCGGTATTGCCTGTTTACTGGCGGCTGACCCAGCTAGATATCTACAAACGCCAGATTGACCATATTGGTCTGGAGTCCCTCAATTGGACTAGCAAAATTGTCGGCGCGCTGATTCAATACAATGTGCTCAAGATAGAGCAGGCCGAAAAGATTCTGGCCAAGCTAGCCGAAGATGCGGCTGAATCTCTTTTGGGTTTAGAGCATGCGACCGTCACCTGGCACCCGCTGCCAAAAGAGCTGTGGCACGCGACGACCCGTGGAGACGAGCTGACGTCACTCATCAATCATCTCTCCAGAATTCGTCAGCTGTGGCAGCCTTTGTGCGATCGCATCTGTTCTCCGCACCAGCGTCCCTACTGCGAAAGCCTTGAGGTTCTCTATCAACCCATACCGCAGGGGGTGCTATCACAGCAGATGCTAGCCTCCTTGGCACGGCTGATGCAGGGGGGCAGTATCCGTCAGCTAGCCCATGCTCTCAAACAAGACGAGATTAAGTTAGCCCAGCTGCTGTACCCATACATCAAGCATCGAGCCATTAAACTGTGGCCACCTCTACAGCCGCTGGATCGTCTGCCCTGGCTGCCTGCTAAACAACAACAGCCTCCATCCGCTGACGATGCCGCTGGTAAAAAATCAGACGATACCACCAGCGATGTGGCGGCCCCGGCTCCTAGTGACAACACCACTGCGCATACCCAACCCGCCCATGACTTAAATTCAAGCAGAGTAACTCAGACTGACATACAAACCAAGGTATCAACCAAGCCTACGCCCAGCAGCCTAAGCATTCCCAGACCCAGACATTTGATTGTCTGCATCGACGACAGCCAGGCCATGCTAGAAAAAATTGAGAGCTATCTTGATCCGACCTATTTTGAGCTTGATACCATTATCGATCCGGTAAAATCGGTCTCTAAAATATGTACGAGAAAACCTAGTCTGGTGCTCATGGATATCTCTATGCCCAGCATTAACGGCAATTCTCTATGTTCAATTTTGAAGCGTAGCTATATGTTTAAAGATGTGCCAATCATTATGATTAGCGGCAACGTCAGTGCCTTGGACAAGGCAAAATCTCAGGTTTCAGGTGCAGCTGGCTATTTAGAAAAGCCGTTCTCCAAAGAGCAGCTTCTAGGACTTATAGAGAGCTATTTGAAATTGAATGTAGATGAGCTAAGGCAGTATAGCTCATAAGCAAACAACAATACTTCTAGGCAAATAGCAAGAAAATTCCATGAAGCTGTTCGTGAACTAAACAACATAGTGGCAGCGCCAGATAAGAATCATAGTAGGAAGGAATAAGGTCCCCAAAACATGGCAAAGAAAATTCTAGTTGTTGACGATGTAAAATCCGAGCTTAACTTGATCAGTCATTATCTTGAACAGGCTGGCTATCGAGTCATTACAGCTGAAAATGGCATGGAGGCCCTTGAAAAGATAGAATTTGATCCGCCGGATGCAATCGTTACCGATTTGGTTATGCCTGAAGTGACGGGCTTAGAGCTTTGTCGCAAACTCAAAAAAGATCCGGCTACAGCTAATATTCCCATTATTGCCTGCACAACAAAGGGACGAAAAATGGACCAAAGTTGGGCCAAAAAACAAGGCGTTGTCGGCTACGTTGTTAAGCCTTGTACCGCTCAGCAGCTCGTGGATGCTGTACGATTCGCAATTTTGTAGTTGAGGTTAAGATAACAGGTTACTCCCCATGCAAGCTTCTTCTTCGCTCCCGGTTACTCAGTCCTTAAAGACTGCTGATCGTCTTCAGCAGCTTTTGCCTGAGGTGTTTGATCCCAAACCTGTTTTGGGAGAACAATTTCTGCGGCTACAGCTGACTCCGGACCTGACAATTGCTCTAGCGCTTAACTGGGTTGAAGAGAGCCTCTTGCTGCCTACTCAGTTGATTACTCCTATTCCCAACATGCCTACATCGGTATTGGGGCTAATGAGTTCAAAAGGACAGGTTTTTTGGGCGATTAACCTGGCTCAGCTGCTGGAGATACCAATTGTCCTAGAACCTTCTCAGTACTATGAGGTCGTGGTTATTCGGGCTTTGCCAATGAATTCGGGTCAGGTCTCTAACACGCCCACGGCCGACTCGGACGCCAACGAAGCTCTGTACTTAGGATTGGTTGTCCCTAAAATTAGAAGCTCTGTTCGACTGTCACAAGAAGAGATTATCTCTCCTATCAATGAGGTCGACGCTAGTCTACATCCCTATTTAAGTGGTCAAGTCACCGTTGACGGCGATGTAATTTTGATTTTGAGTGCTGAGGCGATTGGATCGGCTCGATCGCTGCTATCGCTTTGAACTTAGGGTGTTGCTGAGCCTTGGGGGTGGTTTTAGCTGAGCGGGACCGTCAAATAAAAACGGCTACAGATCGGCTCCATCTCCTAAATCAGCAATCGCGAACATATTTTTCTTTTTTTCTTTGGTTATCCTAGAGGATAGAACACTGTCATGACTGCGCAGGAATACTCATTACAAGATCAGCTGCCGCTGCAAGAGCCTAAGCCTGAAGAGGCCACCCTCGTTCAGCCCAAAAGCAGGCAGACCTCCCGCATCGGAAAAGTTAAAGGTCGCCCTCTGAGTAGACAGCTGCTGCAAACGCTGTTGCCGGTAACCCTACTGCCGCTGGCCATCGCTAGTAGCTTAGGCGTTGTCATTACTAGACGAGCGGAACGTACTAATGCCGTACAGGCTTTGCAGAACCAGTCTTTTTTGACCAGTGAAGCGGCCAGTTTATTTGTAGAGGATAACTTTAAGACGGTAGATTCTATCGCTTTCAGTCCAGCGATTCAGCAGAAGCTCGTTCAAGGAGGGCAAAAAGCTGAAGAAGACGAACTCAACGAGCAGACAGTTGAGCAGCTGGAGCAGGCATTTGAGCAAACCAAGCTGCTGGAGCCAAATACCTCGCTTAACCAATATCTAGCCAGGATTGTCGAGATTGAAAATCTAGGAGAAATATTTTTTACAGAGCGCAACGGGTTTAATGTGATTGCTAGTGATGCAACCACCGACTTTGTTCAAAGTGATGAAGACTGGTGGCTACAGTCTCAGCAGTTTGGTCGATACATTGAGCCTGTTCGGTTGGATGAATCTGCTAACGTAACTAGTGTATCGCTCTCGCAGGCAGTCACTGCTGTTGGCACAGACGCCTTTCTCGGTGTAGTCAGATCCGTCTTGCCGCAGCAAACGTTTATTAATCAGGTTTCTAACTATGTCGGCAACGCGATCGACGGCACCCAGCGGGTACAGATTGTTGACGTGCGGAATGGTCTATCTTTTATTACTGTAACAACAGGCGAGGTCATTGCCAGCGATACAACCGTGACCGGGGGAGAAACGATTGCTCAGCTTTCCCAGGCGCTGTCCTCAAAACTTGGACGAGACTCAGACACCCCTCAAACCTTCATGCAGGAGCTGCAGCAGGAGGCAGGGGCTGACATCATTTCGGTAAATCGGTTGAACACAGTCAATGATGAAGAGATATTAGAGGCGGTTGTACAGCACGATGGTAGAGTATTCAGCCTATCTACGGTGCCGGATCTGCCCTGGGTTGCGATCTCATCTCAAGAAGCTGCCGAATTTGCCCAAGCGGGGCGTTCTCTACTGATCGTCTTCCTAGTAACAGCAATCATTCTAGGAACAGCGTCCGCAGCCTTGTTGCTCCTCACCTCTCGCAACCTGTCTCAGCCTCTACAGACGCTGACCGAAACGGCCCAAAAAGCTGCTACTGGCGACCTAGAGGCTCGGGCTAGTATCCAGGGAACCATTGAGACTCAGATTCTAGGTCAAGGTTTTAACACGCTTTTAGAACGGCTGCAGTCATTGCTGGGTCAGCAGAAAGATCTGGCCGAAGAACAGAAAAGAGAGCGTGAAAAGCTGGAAAACGATATTACCCAGCTGATGGAAGAAGTGGGAGACGCCGCCGATGGTGACCTGTCAGTGCGAGCCAAGCTGTCAGCAGGAGACGTGGGCATCGTCGCCGACCTATTTAACGCTGTTATTGAGAACCTGCGAGACATTGCGGTTAATGTAAAACAATCCACCGGTCAGGTAAGTGGGTCGCTACTGACCAACGAGCAACAGATTCTAAAGCTGGTGGATCAGGCCGTTGAAGAGGCCCATTCCATGCAGTCCACCATGGTGGCGGTTGAAGAAATGGGTGAGTCCATTCAGACCGTTGCCCAAAACGCGAGTCAGGCGTCTGTATTAACCAATGATACCTACGTGACCGTACAGGCTGGCTCTGAGTCCATGGAAAAAACAGCCAACAGTATCCTGGAACTACGTTCAACCGTTGGTGAAACAGCCAAGAAAATCAAGCGGTTAGGAGAATCAGCACAAAAGATTGCCCAGTCGGTCAGCCTGATTGATGAAATTGCCCTTAAGACCAACCTCCTGGCAGTTAACGCCAGTGTGGAAGCCTCGCGCGCTGGAGAGCTGGGTCAAGGCTTTACCGCCGTTGCGGAGCAGGTAGGTTCTCTTGCAGAACAATCGGCCAGTGCGACTAAGACCATTGCTCAAATTGTGGCTGACATTCAAATTGAGACCCAGGAGGTGGTTACCGCCATCGAAACTGGAACCGCTCAGGTGGTCGATAGTAGCAGTTTGGTTAAAATGACCCAGCAGCAGCTAGAAAAAGTACTGGAAAAGTCTGAGCAAATCAACCGACTCATGCAGAATATTTCAGACTCTACGGTTAATCAGACTCAATCATCGGTGGCTGTGACCGAGCTGATTCAAAAATCTGCTCAATCATCAGAGCAGCGATCGCAAGAATCAGCTCAGATGGCTCAGGCGATTCAAAGCACGGCTAAAGTAGCCCAGTCACTACAAGCGTCTGTCGAACAGTTTAAGGTTGACGAGTAGATACCCCATGGAACTAGATAAAGAGCAGCAGGCTCGACTTACCTTCCTAGCAGAGGCTGAAATCTATTTCGAAGAGATTGAAACCGTCCTGCTAGGACTCAAAACGGCAGACGATCGCCTGAGCCAAATCAATATTGCTATGCGGGCGGCCCATTCCGTCAAGGGTACCGCTGGCATGATGGGATTTACCGTACTTAGCCAGGTTGCCCACCAGCTAGAAGATTCGTTTAAAATTCTGCGAGCCCGACGGCTATCGGTAGATACGTCCTTAGAGACTTTGCTACTACAGGCTGTGGACTGTTTACGAGCAGTGCGTCATTATTATCACGATGACCTGCCGATAGAGCCGCAGTGGCTAACCACCGATGTAGACCCTGTATTTGCAGAACTCAATCAGCGGCTAGGAGATCTTACACCGGAGGACGAAGCACGACTCTTATCGGAAGAAAACGATATCAACCTGGATATTGTTATTTTTACAACCAGTGTTGAAGACTGTATAGAAGAGTTTCAGCAAGAGCTGACTCAGTTAGATACTGAGGGTCTTAGACAGGCAACGATAGCGATGGCTCAGCGCATGTCTGAGTTTGGTCTGATGGCTCAACTCGATCCATTTATCTCACTGTGTGACTCTGTACAGCAGCAGTGTAGAGAGGCTCAGCCCGAAGCTATCGAAGAGATTGCCCAGCAGACGGTTAAAGCATGGCAGCGCAGCCATGCGCTGGTGCTATTAGGACGTACGGAACGTATGCCCCATCAGCTAAAGCTCTCTGAAGAGTCTGCAGACGCACAGACGGACAGCTTCGCTGACGTCCCGCCGACCGATCAGGCAGAACCAGCGGTGACACTGCCCGATATGGAGGCCAATGCGCTGGGTTATTTACACGATCAGCTGACTGCGTTAGAGACCCTAGACCTACCCGCAGATATGCTGGGGGACGAACTGGCTGCCGAAAGCTCCTCTGACCCAGCTGTTGACCTGGCCGCGCTACAGGCTCAGTTTGCCGCGCTGGCACCAGACTCGACCGCGGCCTCAGAACAGTCAGAGCCACCCGTTGAGAACCTATCGCCGTTAGAAGATGGTTCAACGGTCGTAGCGCCTATTCCCTTAGTCAAACTGAGTGCTCCACCAGTGGCGGCTAAAGCACCCAAAACATCAACTGTACGGATATCGGTTGAACAGCTTAGACAAATTAACAGTACGTTTGAAGCCCTGATTCTTGACCGGAACGCCGTCAACCTCAAGCTCAACCAGCTCCACTCCTTTAGCGAGCTGATGCAGGAGCGTATGATCGCGCTGGCCTCTTTTAACAAAGAACTGCGACAGTGGTATGACCAGGCGTCCACAGAAGGGGCGATACCGGAACGGCCAGCGGCTGGCGAGGTGCCTGGCAACGGTGGGACTACCAACGGGAATTCTCAGAATCAGGCTGATAGGTTTACAGCGATCTCTGCGTCCGAAGAACTTGACGTGCTTGAATTTGATCGCTATTCCAAGCTGCACCTTTTGGCCCAGGAGCACATGGAAACCATCGTTAAACTTGAAGAGGTCAGCCGTGACGTTGAGCTAGGACTCAGCGAAATCGGGCAAGCGATGGGTACGCTTAACTACACCAGCCGTACACTTAAAAATCGCATTACCCAAACCCAGATGCGACCGTTTGAAGAGAATGTCGGTCGGTTTCCTCGGGTGGTGCGAGACTGGTCGGTACAGTATGACAAGCCGGTGCAGCTGAAGCTAGAGGGCGGCTCCACCCTGATTGAACAATTTGCCCTAGACCAGCTTAGCGATCCGCTGACGCACCTGATGCGCAATGCCTTTGACCATGGCATCGAACCCCCAAACGTACGCCAGGCCCAAGGAAAAGCGGAGGTGGGGACCATTGGCCTACGGGCGATCAATCGCGGTAACCGAGTTGTTATCACCTTAAGCGATGACGGTGGCGGGATTGATTTAGATCGGGTGCGCGATCGCATCCGCAAATACAATCTGCCTGCTGAGCAAATAGCCACCATGGACCACCAGGAGCTGCTGTCGTTTATTTTTGAACCCGGCTTTAGCACCAGCAGCCAGGTAACAGAGCTATCAGGTCGCGGCTTTGGTATGGATGTGGTCCGTACCAATCTCAAAGAGCTACAGGGCGATATCCAAGTGGCAACCGCAGCTGGTAAAGGCACCACATTTACCATCAGCATTCCCCTCTCGCTGTCCATCTTTCGAGTCATGCTGCTTGAGCGCAGTGGTTCGGTCTTTGCCCTGCCCGTTGACATGGTTCAAGAAGTCATTCGAACTCCAGACAAAGAACTCACAGGGACGTCCATGGCCTGGAGAGACGAGCATATTCCTTTGATTCGTCTAGACGACCATTGGGCCATGCGATCAGCTCCACTAGAAATGAGCGGACAGCCCTTGATCAACTGCCCCATGGTGGTGGTCGTCGATCAAGGGCAAGGGTCCTATGGTCTGGCCATCGATCGCTTTTGGCAAGAGCAAGAAGTCGCCGTTCGTTCTGTGGCCAGCCCGATGCCGCTGCCGCCAGGATTTGGTGGCGTGACCGTCCTGGGAGATGGCCGAGTAATCCCTCTTCTAGAACCCGTTCGGCTAATGGAATGGATCAAGTCTGGGCCTCAGCTACCCAAGCAGCCCAGTGCTCCAGTAGCGCCAATATCGGTTCAGAGCCGCCGGATTCTGGTGGTGGACGATTCTATTCACGCTCGCCGCTATCTCGCCACCACGTTAGAGCGTTCAGGCTACCTGGTAGAGCAAGCAAAAGACGGCCAAGAAGCGGTAGACAAATTACTGGGTGGGCTAGCTGTCGCCGCGGTCATCTGTGATATTGAAATGCCGCGTCTAGATGGTTATGGCGTTCTAGAAGAACTCAGAGATAACCCAGACCATGAGACATTGCCTATCTTGATGCTCACATCTCGGAGCAGCGACAAACACCGCAAGCTAGCTATGAATTTAGGAGCCACGGCCTATTTCTCAAAACCCTACAACGAACAGGAACTCCTACAAGAGTTAAGACAGCTAACCCGTACACCAGAACCCGTGTCAGTGAGATAAACAACACAGCAGAGACTCTCTTAGTTACAAATTTTGTGCAACTAAGAGAGTCGTAAATCGATACAGTTTGGTAGAGTCAGGAGATATAGGATACCGAGCTACTCTTGTTTATCGGATGTTTCTCTGCGACAATCATTTTCTCTGGCGCGGCGCTGTCAGTTTGATCAACATATCCATCATCGGCTGGATGAACAAATCGATCGGCCACCCGTAGGGCATCCGCTATGGCTGTGAGTGTGGGGTTGGCATAACCAACGGTATTAGGAAATATAGACGTGCCAATCAGTGTCAGATTTTCCACACCATGCACCCGATTGTCCGCATTGACGACACCGCTGGCCGGATCGTCACTTTGTCGAGTTCCACCCATGTGATGAAAACCGCTGCCCGCTCGCGGAATTTTTCCTTGACCCAGCTCACGCATGGTGACAAACGTGCCAATCCCCGTTTTATTAAATGCGTCGGCAATTAGGTCCGCAGACCGGTTGATAGAGTCAATTTCCTGAGCGCTCCAGGACCACTGTAATACAGGCAGGTGGCGACCGAGGCGATCGGTTTTCTGACCTAATCGAATACGATTATCCGGTGACGGACGCTGTTCAAACATAGCTTCTACGGATACCGATTCTAGGCCGTGATAACGGGCGGACGGATCGCTCCAGCCTCCGTTGGCGGTATTATGTACGGGATGATTTAAGGCTGCATAGGCCAGCTTAAACGCCCGTACAGGATCTGTTGCTAGCCTGGGTAGAGCTGATATCACACTGCCGATGTCTCTTTGTTTTGAAGCATCCCAGGCTTTGGCCATAGAAAATCCAGTCTTTGAACAGTCACCGCTGGGACGTCCCACTAAATCAATAGAGAATCTCAGCAGTCCCAGCTGTCGTGCTAGCGTCGGCGACAGTTCGTGACCGCGCATCACGGGCGTTCCCTGAATCTTCTGAAAGTCATACCAGGCGGTTGCGTCTGCTAAAGCGCCGTGGTCTTTGCTAGTCATGTACCCTAAACGAGTGTGGGGATGGTCGCAAAACCAGCGGCCAAATACATCGTGGGGGTCTAAAAGAGCACCGTCGTTTTTAGCTAGCAGAAGCTGGCGAGAATTTTCAATGCCGCCCAGGGCTAGAACATAGTGTTCGGCCTCAGCTCGAAACTCTGTACCCGCTTGACTGGCCATAACCAACCCAGTGACTTTGGTTTGATGGTGGGTATCGATACGGACAAGATGCAAATCAGAGCGTACATCTATACCGGGATGGGCCAAGACCTCCTCCATTCGGTCATGACGAACAGCATTGGAGCGGGCAAAATGAAAGAGCTTGGCCGCCAGATCAGGTAGCGCAACCGGCTGAAGAGAATCCTGATAGGCCGCCAGATCAAAACTGTGGTCAGCCAGACCAAAAAAATCAAGGGCATCACCGTAGCGATCGCAAACGTCGGCCCCCGAAGCAGACCAGGCTGGAATATCAAACTCAGGTCGAGCCTCAAAGTCAGCAAGAGAACCAGCAACAAGACGGATACGAGCCTCAGCGGCGGGTCGCCAGCGAATGCCCCAGCGAAAAGCATTTCCTCCTGACCCCAGATAGCGAGAAGAGAGCAGATAGTTTCGCTTTGAATAGAGCGTGCCTTGTTTAATCAAAGTCCGATCGGTGCGATCTTTGGCCGCCGCAGCACTGGCAATGGTGCCACAGAAAAAAGCGCGTCCCTGGTCCTGGGATGAGAAGTTACCGCTGTCTATTAGGGTTACAGATTTTCCAGCATTGGCTAGACGTAGGGCAAAGGCCAGGCCGACGGGACCGGTACCTACGACGCAGATTGATTTTGGGTCAATGGGGCTGTGATTATCGGTTAAATTACTCGATTTAAAATCCTTTTTTACTGGTGTGTTCATTTTGCAGAAAGTGTTGAACGTTAGGTAGAAGATATTGATTTAGTAGGGCTTGATGGCTGTGGTTTTAATGGTTTAGAAAGTAACGAGCCGCTGGCCTCTCGGAATAACAGCAGTAAGACTGCTTATTTCTGATAGGTACAGCGTGAGCGAATGATAGAAGAGTATTGTGTGAAACCTTGGCTTGAGGGAAAAGCGCTGCTCAGTAATTAGCTAACGTTAGCAAAAGGCGCTGTGTCATAGGTGTTTTTACAAAACCTTGACTGTAAATTTATCGGCCCTTAAACGTAAAAGTACACAGAAGCCAAGTTTTAATAACTTTGTTAAAGGATGGGCACCTTTGATGTCCGTGATATAGGCCAAAAGAGTCTCTCGTGGGTCTGTCTTGTTCTCAGCGATCCGATCGGCTCTATGGGGTAACGTATATCTGAAGTGACTGGTGTTAAGCCGAGCTGAGAACACTATGGCATCGATATTAGGTCAGTGGCGTCATCAAATCCGTGAGTATAAAAATGACTGGGTGCAGCGCTACTTTAGCTACCGTATTGACAGGGCAAATCAGCCATATCAGGTCGCTTTTCGCACTGAACCCTATCGGTTTTTACTGTTGCTGAGTCATATGCGCTCTGGGTCGTCTCTTTTAACCCACGTACTGACGACTAATCCTGAGGTCATTGGCTATGGGGAAACTCACATTGACTACAGCAATGCTCGCGACGTTAAGAGACTCCTGCAAAAGGTTTACTGGCAGGCCCAGGACTTTCGGACCCTAGGGGATGTGCAGAATCTACGGATGAACCATCGATATGTGATGGACAAGGTGCTACATAATAAGAAAATTCTCAACCCTGATTTGCTGCGCTCCGAGCAGGTCTATGCCATTTTTCTACTGCGAGAACCCAGACGCAGTTTGGCCAGTATTGCAGACCTCAAACCCCACTGGAACGAGCAAGATACTATTGAGTACTATACCGAGCGCATGGCGATGCTGGTGGAGTATGCAAAGCTAATGGATGCTCCGCAGCGGACGCTGGTGATAACTTATGAGCAGCTGATAGACGACACTCCTAAGCTATTGAGAACGCTGCAGACGTTTTTGCAGACCCAGACGCCGTTTACGGAGGAATATAAGGTCCTGAAGACGACGGGTATGAAGGGGATAGGCGATCCAAAAGGCAATATTAAAGCGGGTAAAATCGTGCGATCGCAACGTCAGCTACCCCAGTCATTTTCCCCTGAGATTGTTGCCCAGGCCCAGCAGGTCTATGAGGACTGCCAGACGCGGCTGGTCAGCCTATGTCAGTCGCTGGTTCGCTAATGTAAGCAGGAGCCTGTCTCCAAATCGCAGGGCGGGCCGCTCAATGTTCTGGCTTTGTAAACTTTAGGGAACCATAAAGCAAGCTTGATTAGTCAGGGCCCTATATTCCTAACTTCTATATACTTATTACCCCCCAATCGTCGTGCCTGCGGTGTTATGAACTATAAAAAATATTTTTTCCTAGGCTTGCTAGCGGCCCTCCTGTGGGGACTGTGGGGTTTCAATACCCAGGCGCACGACCCCCATGATGTGGTTCAGCAGGTGGAGCTGTCCCCCGCCTACAGTCAAGATCGGTCGCTCTATTTGCTGGTGCGGGGTAATTTCCTCACCTCTACGGACGGCGGTAGTACCTGGCAGCGGCGGGTCCAGGGGCTCAATCATCAAACACCGCTAACCGCGTTTGCTGTGGCCCCCAGTGACCCTAACTATCTGTATCTCACCACCGAAGGAGACGGAATATATCAGTCTGTCAACGGTGGTAGGGCGTGGCAGCCGCTCAATCAGGGGCTACCGGAGCTAAATTTGGGCAAAGTAGCTGTTGCCTCTACCGATGCTGAGCGTGTCTTTGTGGCCGGTCACGATGGCGGTCTGTATCGTCGCGACGGCGATACCTGGGCCCTGACTCTGTCAACTGAAGTGCCGGTAAGTGCGATCTCAGCCGCATCTGAGCGCATACTTGTCGGTGACCAGCAGGGTCAGCTCTACCGCTCCACCGACACCGGACAAACTTGGACACCCCTGGGCCGGACCGACAGCGCCATCACCAGCATCAGCGCGGCTGACACCGATAGCTTCTGGATCGGCACTGACGGTGCCGGAGTCTTTCGCACCCAGAACGGTGGGCAAACCCTAACGGCGGTGGCAGAACTGCCAGAACCATCGGTTCAGGATATCGTTAGCCCCGATGGGACACAGCTCTTTGTTTCGACCTCTAGCCAGGGTGTCTTTTACTCAGACAATGGCGGTGATTCCTGGCAGCCAGCGGACAGCGGTTTAACCAAAACCGACCAGGCCGACAAAATGGGCTTTCCCCACTTTACCGACTTGGCCCTATCGCCGGACCAGGATGGTACCCTCTTTGCCAGCGGCTTCAACGGACTATTTAAAACAACAAATCAGGGAGAAAGCTGGCAGCAGCTAGACACCCTACCGGGGGGTCTGGTGATGGCGTTGGGGGTATCGCCCGACTACGGTAACGACAGCACGGTGGTAGCCCTGACCTACGTGGGTGAAGCCTATATGAGCCCAGACGGTGGCGATAGCTGGACACCTATGGCCAAGGGGCTAGAGCTGCCGTTATTTACAGATAGCTTGGACCCCATAGACCTCAATGACGACCCGCGTCGGTTTCAGTCTCTGGCCTTTTCCCCCAGCTATGCTGAGGATAAAATAGTATTTGCCACCATCTTAAACAACGGCGTCCTGCGCTATTCGCCTAACAGCGGCTGGGAGCTGCAGGCGTTTAAAGACTGGGAGCGAGCCATTGCGATCGCGCCCTCTCCCAATTTTGCTCAAGATCAAATTATCTTTGTTGGTACCCAAAAGGGGCGCATCTATCGCTCTGACGACGGCGGTAAATCCTTTAACAAAGTGAGCGAAATTGCCCCTCAGTTTGGTAACGAGTCGCCCTTTATGGTGGTGTCTCCCAACTATGCCGAAGACAAAACTGTATTTATCACTGGGGCCGCCGGGGTCTATAAAAGCACTGATGTAGGCTGGTCCTGGCAGACCGTCACCACCCCAGACCAGATCGAGAATCGGCTCAAGCTCAAACTAGCCATTTCGCCTAACTATGGAGAAGACCAAACCCTGTGGCTGGGAACCACCAGCGGCCTGTTGCAAACCCAGGACGGCGGTGACACCTGGACAGAGGTAACCACCTATGGCGACAGTCCCTACATTGAAGCAGTGGCGGTGTCTCCTAACTATCGTGAAGACCAAACACTGCTGGTCAGCGTCCGAGGGCAGGGGCTGTTTAAGAGTACCGACGGCGGTCGGACTGCTACAGCAGTCGGCGATCCGACAATTCCTCTCGCCATTGTTAACAACTTTGAGTATGGGGCAATGCCGCTGGTATTTTCTCCTAACTATGCTGAGGATAAAACTGTTTTTGGCTTTGGCTCGGTAACCGGAGAGATTTTTAAGTCCGTTGACGGTGCTCAGACCTGGCAAACTCTTCCTCTACCCGATGCAGAGATTTTTGCCGCCTACAGCAGCTATGAGTATTCTCCCTGGCAAAAGGTGCAGTTCTTTTTCCACATCTATCAGAAACGTCTGCTCAAGCTGGCATTGGCGGGCATCGCTGGACTAGTGGTCTACGCGGCACTCTCGGTACTCTCTCGGTTTGTTAAAGTCGGCTGGCTGGGTTGGCCAGTGCGGTTGGGGGCTGCCGTAGGCGTGATGGGTATGGCGATCGCGCTGCTCCTTTTTTGATGTTTTGATATTATTCTGCTAGCTGCGAGAGTTAAAGACGGCGTAGGGAGACAAGGGAGGGACATCCCACTGGCTATACCATCGGCTCAGGTGAGGAATCAGTTCAGCCGCTAGGGCCCGATACTGTTCTCGGTTAGGAGCCTGCTCCAGCTGTTCAGCAACGGTCTGACCGACGGCCTTAAGGTCAAAGCCTGTGGGCATACCGGCTTTTAGAACAACTTTGCCATTGACCAGTACGGTATCGACATCGGCTGCTTTGGCTCGCATGAGCACCACGCTGAGGGGATTAGCCTCGGGAGAGATCCAGGGCCAGGTGATGCGATCGCAATCCACCAGTGCCACATCGGCCCGGTAGCCCGGTGCGAGTTTGCCAAGCTGTTGTTGTTTACCCATCAGCTTAGCGCTGCCGGCTGTCGCGACGCGAAAAATCTCTTCATAGCTAGGAGCCGGGCGACCAATTTGGGGCGACCGCTGCAGCCGCGCCGCCAGTCTCATTTCAGCAAACATATCTTCGTCGTCCCCCAGGGTGGTGCCATCCATCCCGAGACCAACGGTAGCACCGCCTGCCAACATGGCCGTCAGGGGAGCCATACCCGCCCGCAGTCGCAGGTTGGAGCTGGGGTTGTGGCTGACCGCTGCGCCCGTTGCCGCCAGGATTTCAATATCGGCTTCGGTGAGCCAGACACCGTGGGCAATGGAAAACCGGGGGCTGAGTACCCCCAAGTCTTTGAGATGGGCAATGACAGATTTGCCTCCGTATAGGCGAGGCCCCATCAGCTTCTCGTAAAAAGACTCCAGGGCATGGGTTTGCACATGGGTATCCAATCGTTCTGCTGCGTCTGCCATCTGCACCAACAGCTCATCTCCCACCCACTGAGGCCCCGGTGGACCAAACCAAACGTCAATATGGCCGTGGGAGCGATACTGTTTAACCAGCTCAGAGAGCAGCTCCACATGGTCAGCTCTAGACAGGGGCTGCTCCATAGGAACCAGAGTCTGTAGCTGCTGTCTGAGTCGCTCGGGCAGACTGGCGACAAACGCCTCATCTTCCCCATGAACCAGAACGCTTTCATACCGGATGCCAGGGGTGAGGGCAACGCGCATACCCGACTGGTCATAGGCGCTTAATCGCCCGTTGAGATTATCTAGACAGTCGCTGGCGCTGCCCCCCAGGCTAACCACATCAACAACGCTGGTGACACCGCTCTGAAGTAGCTGAGCGATACTGAGCAGCGTTTTGAGCTTTGAGTCTTGGGAGCGCAGCCCAATATTGGCAAACAGCCACAGCTCTAGAAAGTCGTCGTCAATACCCTGAAGAGAATTAGGGACGCCATTGCTGTGGTGATGGGCATTGATTAGCCCCGGCATAACGGCCATGGAATCCGAACCCAGCACCTGCGCCTGGGGGTAGGCCACTCGCAGTGACTCCCAAGCACCGACGTCTATAATGGTGTCGTCTTGGATTGCGATCGCACCTTGGTCTAGCGTTGTTTCCCCTGTAAAAACCCAGCGCCCTCGGAGCAGAAGAGTGTCTGCCATGGTTGTCCTGATGATACGTTTAGCACCAAACTATCCTTACAGAATTAGCGGCACTACCAGTGCTTATACCATTAGAGAAAATTCTCCTACGCCAAAAAAAGCTAAAAACAACCTATCCTGTAGTTTTTCTTAAGATTCTGATGCCATTTAGGGCCTCTAGCTTAAGATTCTGTAAATAAACGAGAGTACTTGTTCTAACAAGTGATAAAAGATAGTTAATGCTGGAAATTACTGTCTTATTATGTCCACCCAGTTTGATCCAGATATTCACACCAAGCCGCGAGACTCAGAAGTCGGTGCGATGAGATCTATCTTGCAGCGTCTGGGACAGACCATGCAGCGCGATCTCCTGGTGCAAACAACTACGGATGATATTCGTAATACTCTCCAGGTAGATCGAGTGGTGATCTACTATTTTTATAACCAGTGGGAAGGTCAGGTTACTTTCGAATCATTGAGCGATCGCAGGTTTTCTATTTACGGATCTACCGGACCCGATCAGTGCTTTAACGATGAGTATGCGGAAATGTATCTGACCGGTCGGGTAAGGGCCATTTCAGATATTGAAGTAGAACCGATTGAGAGCTGTCACCGAGACTTTCTACGGCATTTAGAGGTGAGAGCCAATTTGGTGGTACCTATTTTGACAGCTCGAGGACTGTGGGGACTGCTGGCCGCCCATCACTGCCGTGGCCCGAAAGCCTGGTCCCCAGAAAATGTTGAGCGGATGCAGACAGGTGCTGCAGTGCTGTCGTCTGCGCCTTCAATTAAACAAGGCTAGAAAAGATTTTTGAACTGATATTTGGATGGTAGAGATGTTCCATGAAACGTCTCTACCGGGGAACGTCTCTACCGGTCCCGCTGCCAAATTTTGATGGCGGGACCGGTGCGGCTGGCGGTAATAATTTGTTCAGACGATGAAACGACAACATGGTCGATTAGCATACCAAATCCGGTCAAAACCTGTTCGGCGGCTCCCGTTTCTACATTCCAAACTCGAACTGTTTTGTCGGCACTGCCGGTGCTCAAGATGCGACCATCGCGGCTAAAAATCATGTCGTTGACAAAGCTGGTGTGGCCAGACAGGGTATGGAGGGGTTCGCCCGTTTTGATCTGCCACTGACGGATAGTCCCGTCGGCGCTGGCGCTAAACAAAAAACGACCGTCGGGGCTAATAGCTAAGGCGTTGACAAAACTTTCGTGACCCTCCAGGGTATTTTCCAACTGACCGGTAGCAATATGCCAGACTTTGATGGTGCGATCGCTACCGCCGCTGATAATGTACTGACCGTCAGAGGTGACCACCAAACTATTGATGGCTCCCTGCTCGGTGGCGAGCGATCGCACGGCATCACCCGTACTGGCTTCCCAAATGTGAATCGCCCCGTCGGCACCGCCGCTCACAAGCCGTTGGCCGTCGGGGGTGCGTCCAACCGTATTGATGGGGCCGTTGTGGGCGGACGGCTGCTGCCAGAGTAGGTCACCGCTGGCCATGGTCCATCCCTGTAGGTTGCCGTCGGCATTCCCGCTATACAGGCGAGTATCGTCGGGGCTTAGCAGCACCGTATTGACATAGCTGGTTTGGTTATTCCAGGTTTGGAGCAGCTGCCCTGAGGTGAGATCCCAAATTCGGATGGTTTTATCGGCTCCGGCGCTGACCAGCCGCAGACCGTTGGCGAATAACAGCAGATCGTTAATGGAGCCGCTGTGGTCTGGCAGCGTACGCTGGAGCTGGACTTTAAGCTGAGGAGCAGCCGAGACTTGCACAGCGGGGGGCGGACTTTTCAGCTGCTGATAAAGTGCGATCGCGCCACCACCGATGACCACAATCCCTGCTAGGGTCGCTAGCCGCCACCACCGTCGTCGTGGCTTAAACGTCGTCTGGGGCAGCGTTTGCCACGAGGGGGTGGTAATACCTCCCTGCAAAGAAGTCGCCTGACTCGGGGGCGAAACGCTTTTAGGCAGAGTAGTTTCAGGGATAGCGGGTCGCGGCACCGAAGCCATTATTTGATTATTAGCCAGCTGATCTAACCGAGCGAGAATATCATCAGCATTAACGGGGCGATCCACCACTCGCTGGGCAATCATACTATCAAGCAAATCGGCTAGTTCCGCTGATACCTGGGAGGCATGGGGTCGCCAATCAAATCGATTGTGCATGGCATCATAGAGTGCCGTATCGGTAGGGGGCTTGGCCGTTAGTAAATAGATCAGCGTGCGCCCCAACGCATAGAAGTCAGACTGGGGTACGGCCTGTCCCTGTTCTTGCTCCGGTGGAGTATAGCCAGCCGAACTGATGGCCGTCCTCACACCGCCGCGACTCACTTCGCTGAGATACGTTTGAGTCACCGCACGAGCCGCCCCAAAGTCCACCAGGGCTAGCTGGCCGCTGGTACGGAGCATGACATTTTCAGGTTTAATGTCTCGATGAAAGTAGTTGTTTTGATGGATCTGCTGCAGGATCTCCACCAGCTGAGTCAGCCACGTCAGCGCCAGCTGTTCATGAATGGGGTGATGCCCTTGCTGCTTCATCCACTGGGCTAGATTTAGCCCATCAATTTTTTCCATAACGATACAGTGCAGCGACCCAGCCGGCGTTGTCACTGTAAAGTAACCATCCTCAGTCATGTAGGGCAGCCCAGGATGATTTAGGCGGCTCAGGGCTTCGGCTTCGTGCTGAAACATTGCCAGCACCTTGGGGTTATGGCTGTGCTCCTGACGCAGCACCTTTAAAATTTTAGGCAGATTACGTTCGTAGGCTTCATACACCATGCCAAAGCCAGTTTGGTTGCTGAGCAGCCGCATCACACGGTAGCGCCCTTCCAATATCAGGGTGGTTCCACAGGTATGACAGCTACTCGCCTCGCTATTACCCGGATGATCAGGCCGGGAACAGTCTGGATTAATACATAAACTCATCAGACACCCTGAAAAACGACCTTGGTATCTCTGATCACATCAGAATCACAAGGAACGTAAACGCGCTTAGCCCGCAGATGCAGGCAAAACAGCATTTTTAGATAGACGCTCAACTCTGATAATGTACCATCCGTTACTTAGAAACCTGAAAGAACCCTTGAATTTGAAGAGTTTATTCACGATGGCAAAGCTCGCGATGGAGGTGCTATATAGTGACGGCTGTGGTCGTTAAAAACCTATGCTACAAAAACTAGGGTTGGTCGGTCTGGCAATAGTATCGCTGCTGGTGGTCCTGCTACTGTCAGGGTCGGCTTCTCAACAAAACGATGTGATTCTCCATGCGTTTGACTGGAGCTATGCCACCGTAACAGAACGAGCACCGGCCATTGCTAAAGCTGGATATGGGGCCGTACTGGTAACCCCGCCGCTCAAGTCTCCGATCACGGCTCAATGTCGCTGGTATCAGCGCTATCAGCCGCAAGATTTTCGGGTTATTAGCAACTGCGACGGCGATAAGGAGAGTTTTGTGACAATGGTAGAGGCTCTCAATCAGGTGGGCGTGCTCACCTATGCCGATGTGGTCGTCAATCATATGGCCAACGAGCGCAACGGGGCCACCACATTTCCTGGAGATGAGACGCTGGCTGACTATGCTAGCGAGTCTGACTATTGGCAGCAGCAGCAGCTGTATGGTGATTTAGACCATGACTTGTTTAGTGCCGAAGATTTTCACGCTCCCAGCTGCATTCAAGACTATACCAACCGTCAAGAAGTGATTAGGGGCCGCATCTGTGGAGCAGGAGACGATCCGGGGCTGCCCGATCTTAGAGACACGGTATCTGGAGAGAACTGGGTATTAGACCAGCGACAACAGTATGTACAGTCGCTGTATGATCTAGGGGTACGCGGGTTTCGCATCGACGCGGCGAAGCATATGCCCAACGGTGCGATTCGCTATTTTATTCCTGAAAAGATTGCGAAAAATGCCGTCGTTTTTGCCGAGATTATTACCCATGGTGGTGTGGGAGATCGTGAATACAGCTTGTTTCTAGAGCCATATTTAAGGGAGCTGTCAACTGAATTTGCGGCCTATGATTTTCCATTGTTAAATGCCATTCAGCAGGCGTTTAGCTGGGGAAAACCTCTCTCGGATATTGCCCAGCCCTACGAAACAGGTAATGCCTTAGAAAGTCGGCGGGCGATAACGGTGGTGACAACCCATGATATTCCCTACAATGAGGGGTTTCGCCATTTGATTATGGACCCCACAGACGAGGATCTGGCCTATGCCTATATTATGGGTCGCGAGGGTGGCACTCCTATGGTCTTTGACGATGGGACAACGGCACGTCCGCCCTTCGGACAGACGGATAACGGTCGCTGGCAGTCGGTTTGGAATCGCGATCGCATCACCCGTATGATCGCCTTCCACAACCAAATGCATAACACTTCAATGGAAGTACTACACACCGATCGATGCAGCCTGCTGTGGCGACGTAAGAAAAAGGGAATTGTCGCTATCAACAAATGTGGTGAACCACAAGAGATAACAATCAGCACGTTTAAATTTAGATGGCACCACCCCTATCAAGATATTCTCTCAGAGGCGGCCCCCATTGAAATTAACGGTCCTGAATTTACGTTTCAGCTACCTGAGCGGAGTGCCCAGATGTGGGCTGCAGGGCTATGACATTTCAACAGAAAGCGAGGGTAGCCCCATATGTCTAAGAATACCCTCGCTTTAGCGGACACTAGATCTCTGCCAAATCCACAGTATAGTGACCCACTAGCGTGATTCGCTCATAGGACATAGGATACACATGCAGCAAATTCGGATTGGCCTCATCTCGATGCAGGACAACCCCATTAAGACCAATATCACCTCGATAGTTGACGATACGATCTTCATTGTCGAGCACGATACTCATAAAGGGATTCTCAGTGGGATTAGTGGCTTTTAGATCCTCATAATCTTGAGTAAAGGGAGTACCAAATCCCAGAGGCATATAGATACCGTCACCGTAATCTTCAGTGGCAAGCTGAGGAATGGCTTCCATATCTAGACCTGTGAGAATCAGCCTGCGAGTACCTTTGCTGCCGTCAAATACAAGCTCGACTTCCTTTAGTTCCCTAGAGGTCAAAGGCGACTCAACTTCTCGCCCAATGACGCTATCGAGAGTTTCAATTTGGCTGTAGTCAGAGCCCCATAGTCTATTTTCATCATAGATACCAGGTGGTACAAAACTGTGATATTGAAGATCTGAAGCGCGCAGATCGGCCCAGGTGGTGCCAGCTATTTCCCCGACAATGTACTTAGACTTACTATCCTGCTCTCCGAGGGCCATAATTTCTGCATCTGCATGATCGGTAGCTGCCACCTCAGTTTCGCTAACCACATCTCGAAAGGCACCCAGGTTAAAGGGCATCGACTTGAGGAAACCAAACCCAGGCCACGCTTCCATATTTCGCGCCTGAGGCCAGTACTGTGTCCCATTTAGCTTAGAGACCATGTTTGCATAGGTTCCCCGAGAGAAATTAAAGTATCCCTGGTAAACTGTCTCCTTACCCGTAGGTGTATCAGCATAAACCGCCAGCTCCCAATACCCGGCTCCCAGACAGTTGTTAGTAAGCCCGATCGATAGTTGGTCAGCGCTGTAGCCACCAAAGTTATCTGGAATATCAATATGCTCAGAATCAGCAGAAAAGACAACCCTCTGACGATTGAACTCACGCTCAGTTAAAAACCATCGTGTCAGAGCGGGATCGCCTGCAGCAATTTCTTCGGGCACCTGAGGAATAAACAGTTTGAGGTTAATTCCTCGTAATCCTAAGGTGGTCTCTCCATCAGCACCCGCTATGTTAAACACAACGTCAGCCTGACCGTTAGCCTCAAAGCTCTCATCAAGCTGAAAGCTAATATCTTCACCCACAAAAGTAGATTCTTCATCTGGTGTTTGCAGGGGAATTTGTTCAATACCGTTGTCTTGATAACGGTAATTGAACCAGACACCTGTTCCCACAGCAAACACTGGAATCAACAGCAACCATAAAAAAACACGTTTATTCTGTACTAGTAAGCTCCAAAGAGCTGATGGCTTATTCGGCAAACCTTTTTTGCCTTCAGCGCCATCCGATAGGGAGATAGTCATACGGCAACCGGAAATGAAATGTGTATACTCTCGGTATACCACAGGAATTTGTTTAGATTTTGTAATCAATACTGCTTTTTATAATCTTTTCTCAAGCAACATTTCAAAATCTAAGAAACCTTTTCTAGGAGAAAAATTGGCGCAGAATCTCTGAAAGAGTTAGTGCATGGTTGTTCCACGATAAAGCTGCTACTGAGGCTGTCAAAATCAGCTGAGTTTTATAAGAAAAGATAGTGCCTTAAAGTTTCTTAAAATCTTTAAGGCCAAAAAGGCTCTAACACAGGTAGCGTAATGTAACTAGCGTAGCTGTCGGTATAAAAACACATACGTATTACATGATGGATAAGACTATTTTTCTATTATGTGTTTGTTCTCATAATTAAAGAATTTACATTTAAAGAATCTCATTTACAACTAGCTCACGGCTACCCAGAAGTGCCGGTATATCCAGAATTTGCATAATCTGATCGCCATAGGGTACGGTCCCTTGAGCATAACTGTGGTCCGTAGAGGAACTGTTAGTTAACTCTTCTATATCGTTTAGATCCGCAGAAAACAGCGCATCACGAATATCTTCTACAATAATCGCGACCAGAGTGTCTTCAAGCTCAACAATGATCGCCTTAGGTGCCCTTGGAAGTGCCTTTAGCGAGAGTCCTAAGGATTTAGCAATATCAACAACGACTAGAATCTCACCCCGTAGGTTAATGGCACCAATAATATGTTTTGGACAGCAGGGAATAGGTGTTGCCTGATTAATCGTAATAAATTCTCGAACAAGATTAGAGTCAATGCCAAAAAGATTACCGTCTAAAGAAATTGTAATCAGTGCTCTAGACTCTCTAACCGGTTGCTCAGCATTGTGTGACTGTCTTAAATTTTCTGCCCGTTGGCGAAAGACTATTTTCTCCTCCAACGTTGCCATGGGGGCAAATAACAGGAAGTGTTGCTCAAATGCCTGTTGTCCAGAGGAAAGAGAAGCTGTTTGTGAGTCATAAAATTCATCAACTAGAAAGCGGGTCACAGACATAACCTGCTGAATCTCACCTGTCTTAAACCAGTTGTGAGGAGTATTTAAGATGAAAATATCTGTTTGCTCTGAAATCACTCCAGCAAAAAAACGCTTTAAATGGAGCTGGGATGACGCTTGATGCGCTTCTAGATCAACAGTCAGATCTTGCCCCGAAAGCTCTCTGATTCCCTTAACGGCATTGACTATTATACCTATGCGTAAGTCTGTTTGCTGCAAAATGATTACACTATCGGTTAGGCGATAATGTGGTGCCTGAGTCTCATCGGCAAGCCGAAGATCAACAATGGGAACAGTATCCCCTCGCAAATCGATAACGCCTAGAATGCCGAGCGGAGCGTTGGGGATGAGCACAATCTCAGGCAAAGAAAGAACTTCTTCAACATAAGTTGCTTGTACCGCACCGTATTGTTCATTGATTTCAAAAAGGCAGTAGGATGTTTCCATGATTTTCTCTAGTCAATTTTCTTTTGAGCTTGTTCAAACTGTAGAATCAGTTCAGATGCTGTGAGATTTCCAAGCCTGGCTATTTTAGTATCAGCAGGCAGCTGTCGGAGAAGGTTAAGAGCTGCTTTCTGCATTTTTATATCGATTTCTGTCATTGAATCATCTAGATTCCGGAAAACATTTTCAGTTACAGGCTGTGATGGGGAAACTCTCGCAGGTGATGAAAGACGAGTTTTTGTTGCAGAAGCCGCGCTTTCTGGACGTTGATAGGCAAAGGAGTCTTCAAATGCTTTGATCCAAAATTTGTTTGAGGTTTGACCGTATAGCTCGGCATGGCCTGCTAAAAGATAGCCCAATGGGGAAAGGGCATTATAAAATCTATCTAGGACTGTTTCGATGGCTGAATGACTAAAATAGATAAAAACGTTGCGACATAGTATCAGATCCATGCCTCTGATACTTGAAAATGGCTGCAGCAGCGAACTCTCTAGTAAATTGCCCGTTTGAAAACTGACCATTTTTTTGATGTCATCGCTAATGTGATAGCACTCGTCTATTTCTTTAAAAAAACGGCTTCGAATATCGTGCTCCATACCTCTAAACGACCAGGGACGATAGATTCCTTGCTTAGCGCTTTCAACAGCTACTGAACTGATGTCTATTCCTAAAATTTTTATATTCCATTCCTCAATATTTGGAATGAGGTCAACCAGCAGCATAGCCATTGAATAAGGTTCTTCGCCCGTTGAGCAGCCAGCGCTGCAGATAAAGATTGTTTTATGGTCAGAATTTCGTTTAATTAGCTCTGGAAAAATATAGGTTTTAAGCAGTTTAAACTGTCCCTTATCTCGAAAAAAGAAGCTCTCGTTATTAGTGATTTCTGTAGTTAATTTTTCCCATTCCTGATGACTCTGATATGTTTTGCCGACCAATATTCGATAGTATTGCTTTGGAGAGTTCAACTCGGTCGCTTGAGTTCTCTCTATAATATTTTGTTCAAAAGCTTTCCGATCGTTTTCTCTGATCTTGAGACCGGTACGCTCCACAACTAATTGAACAAAAGCTTGAACTAACTCTGGATTTAACGACTCTGCTGATGGCATGGCTGAATTGGCTCTGTTTTCAAGAAGATTGTTTGCCGTTGCTGACTAATCAGTTAGTGTGAAGCGAAAGCTGTTGCACGGCCCTTAGGATCATGGGTCCAATCGATTGAATCGGTAACACTTTTTGGGCAGCCCCTAGTTCAATCGCTTCCTTGGGCATCCCAAATACTACAGACGTGGCCTCATCTTGAGCAATTGTTAAACCGCCGACATCGGCAATTGCTTTCATCCCGTCAGCACCATCGCGGCCCATGCCTGTCAGCAAGACGCCAATAGTTCTGCGTCCATAAAGTTGAGCCACAGATTCGAATAAGGTGGTAACAGACGGACAATGTCCGTCTACAGGGGGTAGCTGTGAATGGACAAATCGTCCCTGATGGCTGATTTCTAGATGCTGACGTTCTGGCGGAAAGTATATTTTGCCAGGTTCAGGTCTTTCCCCCGCTGTCGCAATTTGTATGGGGAGATGACAATAGTCGTTCAGCCAGTCAATCAGTCCCTGTAAAAATCCTAGACTGATGTGCTGGACACAGATAATTGGCAGTGGAAAATCTTTTGGGAATGCTGTCAGCAGACTTTGCAGCGCTAAGGGCCCACCGGTTGAAGATCCTACGACCAGCATTTTAGGCCTGCTACTCAGCTGGATCGCTGAGACTGCTCGGCCAGATGAATTTGACTGATGATGAGCGGACTTTAATGGCTTTTTCTTAAAAACTTTGACTCCAGATAGCACCTTAATTTTATTAATCAGAGAGCGCTTAAGTCGCATGTTTTCAGCATCTAATCCAGCTTTTGGCTTGGGTAAAATATCCACGGCCCCAGCTTCTAGCAGTTGAAAAATACGATGAGTATCTTCTTCTTCTTGGACTGATGCACTCACGACTAATATCGGTATGGCGTAGTCGAGCATCACCTGGGATGTAAATTCTAACCCGTTCATATGGGGCATAAAAAAGTCGGTACAGATCACATCTGGCTGTACGTCGGGAATCAGCGCCAGCCCTTCTAGCCCAGTTTTCGCTGTGCCGACAATTTCAATCTCGGGTGATGAGTTTAGAATTTTTTTAAGGATAGCTAAAGCAACAGGAGAATCTTCAACAACCAAAACACGAATAGACATCAGGTATAAAATTAATAATTAGACAGGTCTTTATATGAGTCTTTGTAGGGTTTCTAAAAGTGCTTCCTGATTAAATCGACCTTTAAGGATATAGGCGTTGGCCCCGGCATCGGCCCCTCGTTGACGATCGGCGTCGGAGTCTAGTGTGGTCACGAGAACAATGGGTAAATCATCATACTCTTCATGCTGACGGATCTTAGCAACTAGGGAAAATCCGTCTAGATAGGGCATTTCAACATCAGAGACAACAGCATCAAATAGACCGTTTTGAAGAGTGTTATAGCCCTCTAGCCCATTAGTAGCTGTGACAACATCATAACCAGCTGCTTCAAACAGCCGTTTTTCTTGAATACGAACAGGTGGAGAATCTTCTACTAGGAGAATAACCGGTTTGTCCTGATTCGCCAGTTCGGCTGTTGTTGTTGAGATTTCAGAACTTAGCTGCTGCACCGACTTGAGCATGTCTGGGGGATTGAGAATCATGCAGATTTCACCTGAACCCAAGACGGTCGTTCCCGAAACGTTGCGCACCCGCTTTAGTAAGCTACCCATGGGTTTGCTAACGATCTCCTGTTGACTAATGAGTCGATCGATAAAGAATCCGGCCTGCTCATTGCCCACGTTGAGGACGACGCAAGGGCGATTACCTTCTGGGGACAGACTTGTTTGAGCAACCCAATCGTAAATTGGAGATTTGGATAATTCTAGAACATCGCTAAGATTTGCGACAGGAATAGTCTGGTCTTCTAGCAAAATCGTATCTTGCCCGTCGACAGTTTCAATTTGCTTAGAAGAGACTATCAGCGTCGTCTTTAGAAACTCAATCGGTAGAGCAAAGGTGATTCCCTGGGTTTCTACAAGAACGACATTTGCTGTGCTTAGGGCGGTGCTAAGCTGGAGCTGAAAAGTAGAGCCTGTGCCTGGGGTAGACTCAATTTGAATACTGCCTTTGAGCTTTTCTACCTGGTCGCGAACGACATCTAGGCCCACACCTCTGCCAGAAATTTCAGTGATAAAGCTGCGGGTTGAAAAACCAGGCGCCAAAATGAGTCTGTGAATTTGGTCAACAGACATCGCCTCTAGCTCTTCTCGACTATGAAGCCTGCGTTTAATCGCTGTTTGTTTTATTTTTTCAACATCAAGACCTCTGCCATCGTCTTTAATTTCAATCATGAGGCTGATGGCGGTCTGGTAGGCTTTAATCTGCAGAGTAGCCATCGCCGATTTGCCGACGGCCTCTCGCTCGATGGAAGGCTCAATACCGTGGTCAACAGCGTTACGGACAATATGCATCAAGGAATCTTTAATTCCTTCTAGGATATGCTTATCGGCACTGGCGTTTTCACCTTCTAGGATCAGATTGATTTCTTTGGACTGCTGTTTTGCTAAATCTCGTACTACGCGTCGTAATGGTTGAAATAGGCTAGACAACGGAAGCAGCTGCAGCCTACGAACCCGATTTCTCAGGTCTTCAGAAACAATCTCCAGCTTGCTACTGTTGGCTTGAATAGTAGATCTTAGCGTTGAGATCAGCTGCTCAAAACGTTCTTCATAGGCCTGGCCTGCTGCCGGTTTCTGTTTGCCTTTGTTGGCTTGCCATTCCTCCCATAGCGTCATGAGCTGCTCGGTTTGCGTAGCCGTCTGAGAAATTTGAATACGGGTAACGGCTAGCTCTTCTGCCTGGGTTGTTAGTACATCAAGATCGCGAACCTGGACGCGAATAGTGTCGGCTTGAGTCACCGCTGGAGCATCGGCAGCCGGGGGCGACGAAATCGGTGATGGCTCCGGTTCTGAGACAAGAACAGGTACCTCAGGTACGATCTCTGTAAGCTTGCTGACAAGCTCACTCGTATCGACGTTGGCGAGTTCACCGGTCACTGATTCATAGACCAGGTTGCTGATGGCGTCTAGACCTTCATACAGCTGGTCGATCACCATTGCGTCCGGACTTAGTGTCTGTTTTTGAATACTGCCCAGGACATCCTCAAAGGCATGGGTAAGGGCTTCTACCGACTCAACACCCGCACTTCTGGAGTCGCCCTTAAGGCTGTGGGACTCTCGTAATAATGTGGATAATGCTGCTTTATCGTTGGGGTTTTTCTCTAAGTAGAGAAGATTTGACTCTAATGTTTGGAGTCGTTCTTCAGTAGTAGATTGATAGATTTGACGTAGCTCAGCATCATCAATCAGGCTGGAGCTTGGTACGGCTATTGTTTCAGTAGTGGCTACTGGAGACGATGCTGCGACAGGTGTGATTTCGGCTAATTGCTCTAATACGTGATCGAGTACGACATTACTGGGGTCACCTGTGGTGGCCTCGCCAACAAGCTTGCTGATAGCCGTCAGTCCATCTTGTAGATGTTGGCCTGTTTGAGCAGTAAAGGGAACGGCCTGGTCTTGAATATGGTGGATAAGATCTTCAATAGACTGAACTAGATCTGCGATCGCATCCAGTTCAACCGCCCTAGAATCCCCTTTAAGACTGTGGGTCTCGCGTCTTAGAATCTCTACGACCGCTGCATCATTGGGGCTCAGCTCGAGCTGTTTAAGATTGGTCTCTAAAGTTTGTAACCGACTTTGGCTGGTAATCCGGTAAATTTCTCGCAGCTCGTCATCTTCTATATAAAACGTTTGCGGTTTATCTGCTGAGTAAGTTTCGGCTGCCACGACTGGAGACACGGCAGCCGTAGCAACAACCGCCTTTAGAAACTCTAAGATTTGGACATAGTCGACGCCGCTAGGCTCATCTGTAACGGCTTCTTCCACCAGCTGCCCCATGGCATAGATACCCTGATAAAAGCAGTCATTAATATCTGTGGTGAACTTAGCCTCCTCTTGCTGCAGGATTTTGACGACTTCCTCTAGCTCCTGAGCCAGGGCCGCAACCGTCTCTAAACCCATGACTCTGGAGTCGCCCTTAAGACTGTGAAACTCCCGCCGTAGGTCTTCAAGCGCGATGGGATTATCAGGCTCTTGCTCTAACTGCAGCAGACCTGTTTGCAAATTGTTAAGTCGCTGTTCGCTGGTATCTTGATAGAGGCTTCGAAGCTCTTCATCTTGAATCATCATGCGTTTGAGTCATCAGGCTAGGGACTGGGGAGATATCGGACTACAGGTTCGGGGGTGCTTAGAATGTGCGATCGCTCTTTCTTAAGCAATACCAAAATCATCAAAGGGCAAAAATCGAGACTGCTTTTACCCTTTGATGACGGTAAACCTACACCATTGTTTCTAGATCGATGGCAGCTTCATTTAGCTGCTCTGTACCAACCTTGGTTTGGTTCAAGCCACCGGCTGTTTCTTGAGCTCCTCGATTGATCACCTCCATCGCATCGACGACCTGCTGGATAGCATCCACCTGCTGCTTTAAGTTAAGCGACACTTGTTGATTGTTAAGCACAACCTGATTAACGGATTCTTGAATGTCGCTAAATGTGGCTTCTGTACGCTTAACGATTTCCACACCCGTTTTTACGGTCTTTGTTCCTTCTTCTGTGACCATTACGGTTTCGTTGATCGACTTTTGAATGTCAGAAACGAGATTGTTGATTTTATCTGCCGACTGTTGGCTTTGGTCAGCCAGTTTGCGGATCTCATTGGCGACGACCGCAAAACCTTTACCGTGCTCACCGGCTCGGACAGCTTCAACCGATGAGTTGAGGGCCAGCATGTTAGTTTGGTTGGCAAAGTCAATCACCAGCTGCGAAATGTTACTAATCTGGCTGGCCTGACTACTGAGATTGACGATTTGCTGTGCGATCGCATCTACCTTATCCTCTAGGACAAACATCCCTTCTAGTCCTTCTCCTAGCGATTTAGCTCCTTCTTCCGAAGCAGCATAGGCCCGTTTGGCCGCCTCAACAGCCGCGTTTGCCTGCTCAGAAGCATGGCGAGAAGATGCCTCTAGTTCATCCATAGTGGTGGTGGTTTCATTAACTGACACCGCCTGCTGGCTAGCAATTCGTTCTTGTTCAGCTACGGTAGACGCCATCTCTTGGGTGGATGTCGCAATATTGGAGGACACTTTCTCCAGTATCGACACCAGTCTACGACCCCGAAAGATGGCAAACGGAACGACTAGGCCTAAAGAGAATAAAACCGTCAAACCAGCAAACAGTTTAAATGAGTTTACGGATGCAAACACCTCGCTTCTAGGTAGCTTTGCAATTGAAATCAGCTCATATGGCTCATCGGCACTGGGCTTAAACTTATCATAGGCAAGAATAGAGTTACCAAAATCAATGGTCCCCTGGTCTGTCGTCAGAATCTGTTCAGAAATCTCCGGCGAATAGTCATTTGCCAGGGTCTCTTCTTTGCCTAAATCAAAGCCCCAAAGTTTGGATGGATCTGGGTTAGCCAGGTAGTAGCCCTCCTGGTTGACTAGAAACATTTCCTCATTGTTTAGATCGTCCGACTGAGCCACCAAACCCAGAAACTGATTGGCAAATACGTTGGCAATCACGATACCCCGCTTTGTTCCTGCTGCATCGACAATGGGGGTGGCATAGCGAATAACCGGCTTAAAGGGTTCTTCTATTTGCCCCTGTTCCTGGTTAAGGTTGACCGGCGAAATATAAACGCTGTCAACATCTAGAGCCATCGTTTCAGTAAAATAGCCTCTGTCGCCTTTGTTCTGTAGCTGATCCTCGGCAATAGGTGTGACCGTGCTGCCGTCAGAATCAACCCGCACCAACTCATTACCTGACTCGTCAAGATATCGCAGCTGCATGTAGTAGGTTTTCTCTTCCATCATGCTGGTAAAAAGTTCCTGGAGACGACCGACCCATTCTTCATAGGAAGAGTTGTCTTGGGGATCGGTACCGCCGTTGGCGCTAGCGCGAAGCATTCCCTGGATAGGAGGCATCTTACTCATAAACAGAACGTCTTCATTGATACCGGTCAAAAAGGCATCAATCTCAGCAACGTTTTCCTCTGCTTCTCCTTGAAGTAATACCGTGGCATTTTTCGCCAGGGAATTACTGGCAGAAACCGCACCCAGCAGCCCAACAGCGGCCGCAGGAACTGTAGCACTTAGCAAAACAAGTAGTAAAAGCTGCTGCTGAATTTTAAGCTTTTGAAAGCCGCCGAAGATATTTGAAATCATAGTGATGTTGATAACAGTAAAGACTAAAAAATAGACAAAAGCGGTATAGGGCTCAACAAACCATCAAAAGCTACAATCCAAGCCCTTTGACAGTTACCACTGGCTTAAAGAGCAATGTTGCCGATCGACCCTTTACACAAAACCGTAAAATTTATTCAGGCGCATAAAAGACTAACCCTTCTATCACCAAAAATCAGGATAAAAATTAGAGAAAAAAATAAAATACTCGATAGTTCAATCATCGAAATACAGAAAAAAGCTAGAAAAGAGAGTATTCACCATACATTCTGCAATAGAGGATAATTCTGGCTACTGAATTCTCAAGAATGAACTAAACTCAGCTAATTCAAAAGATTGTTTTATTGCTTTGATTGCAATTAATAAAATATCGTTTCTCAAAAATCAAAGATGTATACCAAAGTCTAATAAAACAAAGAAAAACTGTCCTTAGACACACTAAAAATGAGTATCAAAAGCTACAAGAAATAACTCAAATACCTAGAACACCCTTCTTCTTTTGAATAGAAATAAGCCACAGCTCAAAAATCAATCGCTGATCTTCTCAGACCGTTGGTAGATATCCCCTATAGTCTCACCGCGTAATGGCAAATCCCATAACTAATATGAGGCTATTTCACTACATCTTTAAAGAAATTATTGATAGGATTAAGTTTAAGGGAATTCGTCTACTTTCCCTGAGTAAGTACTTAACACCTTGAAAGAATTGCTGATTATAAACATAATTGGAAAAAGCTTAAATGTACTTTGTAAAAAAGGCTATAGTTATACAATTGTGAACTCTTTAGGCTTAGATAGGATTTTTATCGAGGGACTAAATGTTTCACAGTTATAACGAGTCTATCCGCATGAGATTCTTCTTATAAAGAGTGATAGTTAGTCTGCCTATATGAGATTCTTCTTAGTTACTATTAAATAGTCACGGTTAGTCTACTTACATGAGATTCTTCTTAATTAAGCATGACTAATAATCTTACTCTTAGATTTTTCTACTCCATAAGTTGCAAGTCCGACGCTGCTCTTAGAGCGATCGGCAATTGCGAATAATCATAAGTTTCCTTTAAGCCATCTCACTTTTACTACTGCAGCCGATGGAAATTACAGAGCTGACTAGATTACTAGAGCTTCCAAATAATAATCTTGACGGATATTTAGTTTTTACTAGCCAACGTCTGACTTGGAGGCTTACCGTTGTCCAAGGTAGGCTACTTTATGCCGTCGATAATCTACATACTGTTCGACGCTGGAATAGAAATTTAGAACAGTATTCTCCTAAATCTAGTTGGGACAGTAAGGCTATTCAACCCTCAGCTCATCGGCCCTGGCAGCTGGAGTGGATTGATCAAGGTGTCAATCAACAGCATTTGAGTTTGATCCGCACTAAGCTGATGATTCGCATGGTCATTCAAGAATGCTTATTTGAGATGAGTCTATGCGATCGTCTACAGCATGAGTGGCAGCCGAGCACATTATCCGTCTCTCAAATTTGTCGCAGTCTGTCGCTTTCTACACGAGAAGCGAATAGAGCGTATAGCTATGTCAAAGATATGCGACAGCAGTGGCAGGATGCAGGCTTAATCGGTCTTACACCCACCCTCTCACCTGTCCTAAGTGGGGCCGCAGATCCTCAGCGGTTACCGATTCCTCAAGAGTATGTTACTGGTAAATACACTCTTTGGGATATCTCTACAGCGCTTGATCGGCCAATTGTAGAACTAGCCAAGCTACTTCTGCCGCTCGTAGAAGATAACGCATTGGAACTAAAATCAATATCTGATTTGCCCCTGTCGGATGTCAGACTTTCAGCCAGGGGACTATCATCTGTTCCGGCAGCTAAAACAGCAGCACCGTCAAAGCTCGGCTCGTTTTCATCATCGGTGATTTCTGCAAAACCAGCCAAACCAGTCTCGTCATTGATTCAGACCGGACGACCTGCCAACGACAAGAGTGGGCAGCCTCTGATTGCTTGCATCGACGACAGCCCTGTCCTGGCCCATAGTCTCAAAAAAATCTTAGCCACAGGAGGATATCGTACGCTAATAATCAAAGAACCCATGCAAGGCTTTTCTCAACTGATTGAGCATGTGCCTAGCCTAATTTTATTGGACGTCATGCTCCCCAACGCTGACGGCTATAGCATCTGTAGATTTCTCAGAGATACTCCCGTCTTTAAACATACGCCAATCATTATTCTGACCGGACGGAGTAAGCCAGTCGACCGAGCCCGTGCCAGTATGGCCGGTGCAACTGAGTTTTTGGTCAAGCCTCCGGAAGCTAGAGAACTACTACAGATGATTGAAAAACATTTGGGTACTAGTGAGAAGTTATCTAGCTAGACATTCAGTGGCTGCACTTAATCCTGATTCCACCTCAGTTTGTGTGTGAGGATTTAATCAATGGTCTCCGTC
>ERZ1740072.57-NODE-57-length-62377-cov-9.036536_pt1 | contig 62377 bp, 57 predicted proteins | sample MGYA00581733_ERZ1740072 | MGnify/ENA primary metagenome ERZ1740072 (study PRJEB43018, sample SAMN04849741) | marine metagenome | isolation source: floating plastic debris | place: Pacific Ocean | collected 2008-08-30 | study: EMG produced TPA metagenomics assembly...
AACTTCCGACATCCTCAATATAGTAGACATCGCCCTCAATACGGATATTTGCATGGACCCGTGACACAATTTCTGACTCTGGAAAGCCAGAGACGTCCAGATCGGGTGGTATCCGGTCGTTGGGCTTACCAATATGTAAAAGATTTAGCCCGGCCGGCAATTCCATTATCGTATCGGTTTGAACATGGAGTAGACGCGCCGTGATGCTCTGAATTTGGGTTTGAGGTGTTGCCACATCAGGAGCTGGCTGAGTGATGGGCGGCTCACTATAAATGTCGACAGCCGTTGGAATAGTTTCAGGCACCGTCTCTGCTGGTAGGGGCGGCGGCGGTTCAATAGGCAGTGGGTCAGGAAGCACTAGCGGATCTGGATCCACTAATTCGGCCGATGGGGCAACTGACGGGGGCTCCGCAGGCAGGGCCGGATCTGGGGTTGGAGTCGGTTCGGCGGTCTTTTGGGCTAGGCTGTGTCCGCACTGTCCACAAAAGCTAGCGTCTGCCTGTACATCTGCACCACAGTTCGAGCAGCTGATCAGGGCTGGCAAAGGGGTGTAACAGGCCTCGCACTGGGAAGCAGCTTCTGGATTCTGATAGTTGCAGTTGGGGCAAATAATCATAGTGGTCAGATTTACGCTAGCCATGTATAAACTACACGGTTTCGGCGGTTTTCTATCGATGCGTTGAGAGAAGTATAGGCAATCTTTGACTTTACTCCGTATCCCTGTGTATTTGGGGATTTGCAGAGACAGAGGGGGGTCCCCCCTGGAGGTTAGAGCCTGCGATCTGTTAAGCGAGCTCTAACAGCTCCCTACGTATGAACTTTGGGTTCAATAGTATTTGGGAGCCCTTGACCGGCTGCTGCATCTAATAACCACCGTAGCTCTCCCACTGGCGCAATCAGGCGAGATGGATAGACAGCGCTGTCAGCTTCTGGGGCAAATACTTGAGACAGGGCGGCTTGTTTGTTGGCTCCTGCTACGACAAACAGCACATGGTGCGCCTGGTTGATCAGCGGGCTGGTAAAGGTAATTCTGGGCTGGCCGTCTTTGCTACCTACAGTGACCCAACGCTTACGCTCATTGAGGGCTGCAGTATGGGGAAATAGGGATGCGGTGTGGCCATCGTCCCCCATGCCTAATAGGATCACATCAAATTGGGGAAAGTCTTTCTCAGAAGCCACTTGAAAGCTCTTAGCCAAACTTTGCTGGTAGAGCGTAGCTGCTGTGTCTGGGGTGTCGACGTCGGTGGGCACAGCAAAAATATTGTCGGCGGGGATATCAACCTGGTCGAGCCAGGCTTCTCGGGCCATCTTGGCATTACTATCGGTATGGGTAGCGGGTACGTAGCGCTCGTCTCCCCAGTACACAAAAATTTTGTCCCAGGGCAGGTCGGTCTTGGCAATGGCCTGATAGATAGGTTTGGGCGTACTGCCACCGGAAAGGGCAATGGTACAGCGCCCGCGAGCTGCGATCGCAGCTTTCATGAGCTCAACGGTCTGAGCAGCTGCCGCATCTACCAAGGCAGCTTTATCAGCAAATATATGAACCTGGGGGGCGGAGTGTGAAGCAGAGGGGGCAGCAGTCATAAATCACAGAAAATAGAGAATTGCTCATTTTGAACGCTAGCGCAGCTTGGCAACACTGCTCACGACTCTTAATAGACTTTGTATTATTCTGAGGGCTGGCTGTGGGAGAGAGGGGCGTATGATTTCTGTCGTTTTGCCATGTCTTAATGAACTTAGACATGGCTACCTGCCTCGGATCTTGGACAATCTTGTCCAGCAGCCGGGGGACAAGCAGCTCATTATAGTCATGAGCCCGAGCAGTGACGGTACCTATGATGTGATTACTCAGCACCCCGCAGCAGCAGAGTTTAAGCTGATTGCCACCGATGCCACCAATCGGGCCCAACGACTGACGGTAGGTATTCAAAACGCTCAGGGAGAGACGGTGCTGCTCCACCATCCGGCCACGCTGCTACCGGTCGATGCCCTGGCGCAGGTTGCTCAGCTGATGGCCGATGAGACGATTCTCTGGGGAGGCTTTCGTCACAGCTTTGACCTCGATCACTGGCTGTTGCGGTTTACCTCCTGGTATTCGACGACCCAGCGACCTCGCTTGAGCAATATTCTTTATTTGGATCACTGCATTTTTGCGCGACGGGAGAAGCTAATGGCCATTGGCGGTGTTCCCAACATGGATATTTTTGAAGATACGGCCCTGAGTGTGGCTCTGAGCCAGTTTGGTCCGCCCCATATGGCTCCAGGTACCATCGTCACATCGGCTCGCCGCTTTAAAGAGCGGGGTATCTATCGTCATGCGGTCCTAAACCAGCTGCTGAAGCTGATGTACTATGCCGGACTGGATCCTAAAAAAATGAACTGGCTCTACGAGGGAAAGAGCCAAATTAACGTAAGCTACAACGAGCGACAAAACGATTGATATTCCGACGCCCTGTCCTTCATGTCCCGCACTTATAAAGCCACTGGCATCAATCTTAAAGCGGCTCCCATGGGGGAGACGGACCGATTGATGACAATTTTGACTAAAGAGCATGGACTGCTGCGCGCGATCGCACCGGGGGCCCGTAAGCACAAGTCTCGTTTGGGGGGACGCAGCGGTCTATTTGTCGTCAATGAGCTGATGCTGTCTAAGGGGAAATCCCTCGATAAAATGATTCAGGCTCAGACCCAGCAATCATTTCCAGGACTCAGTCGAGACCTAGCCCGACTCACCGCAGGGCAATACCTGGCAGAATTAGTTCTCTGTGAAGCCAGTGAGCAGCCCCAAGAGGAGCTGTTTGAGCTGCTAGTGGCCCATTTAGCCCGATTGGAACTGGCTCCCACCAGCGCCGTGCTGGCCTGCCTTGCCCAGGGCACGTTTCATATTTTGGCCCTAGCCGGGGTGGCCCCAGAGCTGCGCCGTTGCTGTCTAAGTCGAACGCCTATTCAGCCGCAGCTGGGTAGCCAGTGGCAGGTGGGCTTTAGTATTCCAGCCGGCGGAGTGATTACCCTAGATCAGCTGGAGCGTCTGGAAAATAATGCTGGTCCGGCAGACTATGAAGCGGGTCGTTGTAAACGCATCTATGGCTCCTTAACAACGACGATTGGGGCACCAGAATTAGCTCTTTTGCAACAATTAGGTCAAGCAGAGCTTGTCTTCACCCAGGATAGTTCTCTACCATCTATAGAGGGAGTCGGTGCAGCCCCCCACGAGCTATGGCGTCGGATAGAACGTCTGTTGAGAAACTATGCTCAGTTTCATTTTGATCGACCTATTCGGTCGGCTGCACTGATAGACAGTTGCTTTGCTTCATCTGCTTATGCTTCATGAGTCTGACTCAAGTGCATCCAAAATCTCTGAGATTTCTGACGACCCGGTGGTGGCCAGCGGGTCAAAGCCTCAGAATTTTGCTGTAGACTCCAGCGACCATGGATCGAATGTCTCTAAGGCCACTGGCTTTTGGCCGGTTTTGCAAAACCGTGATTTTTTAACGCTGTGGAGCGGGCAGGTCTTTTCGCAGCTGGCCGATAAGGTCTATCTGGTGCTGATGATTGCCATCATTGCTAGTCAGTACGATACCCCAGGGCAGACGATCAGCGGCTGGGTATCTGCTGTCATGATTGCCTTTACGATTCCTGCGATTCTGTTTGGGTCGCTGGCCGGTGTATATGTCGATCGCTGGCTCAAGCAGCCAGTGCTGGTGCTAACTAATCTGCTGCGCGGAGGGCTGGTCCTTGTACTGCCCCTGGGACTGTGGATTTTTCGGGAAGGGGCTGTGGTTGGGGTGCCTTTGAGCTTCTGTTTGCTGCTGGTAATCACGTTTTTAGTATCTACGCTGACCCAGTTTTTTGCCCCGGCAGAGCAGGCGGTGATGCCGCTGATTGTTAAAGACCGCAATCTGCTGTCGGCGAACTCGCTGTACACCACCACGATGATGGCGTCGGTGATTATTGGATTTGCGGTGGGGGAGCCGCTGCTTGCGATCGCAGATCGGCTGCTGGCTCCCTTTGACGGCAACAGTGGCATCGGCAAAGACATCTTGGTCGGGGTGAGCTACTGTCTGGCCGGTCTAATTTTGATGGCAATGCGGACGGGGGAATCGACCGCAAACCTGACCCCTGAGAGCCATATCTGGAGCGACATTAAAGAAGGACTAAACTACATTCAAAAGCGACCACCCATTCGCAATGCCATCATTCAGCTAGTGCTTCTGTTTTCAGTCTTTGCGGCCTTAGCCGTCTTGGCTGTTCGGCTAGCAGAGCTGATTCCTACCTTAAAGTCATCTCAGTTCGGCGTACTGCTGGCCTCTAGTGGTATCGGCATGGGAATTGGTGCCACACTGATTGGTCATTTTGGTCAGCGCTTTGCTCGACGGCAGCTGAGTTTGACGGGGCTATTGGGTATGGGAGCCGCTTTAGGGGGGCTGTCGATGACCACCCACAGCCTGTGGGGGAGCCTGGTTTTGATTGCGGTGCTAGGGATGTTTGCCGCCACCGTCGGTATTCCGATGCAGACCACGATCCAAGAACAAACTCCTGAAGAAATGCGGGGTAAGGTGTTTGGTTTACAAAATAACCTGGTTAACATTGCCCTGAGTTTACCGCTGGCCCTAGCTGGTGTGGCTGAATCCTTTGTTGGGCTGCGTCCTGTGCTGCTCGGTCTGGCCGCCGTTGTGATTGCCGGCGGTCTATTGACCCAAACTGTCTTTAAGGTATCCGCCACCTCTACCCAGTCAGAATCCTAAGGGACGGCTGTTGGCGATACGAACTCAATCAGTGTTCTAGTGACTGCTAACGATGGCAACGGAGCCATTCAACCTCAAAATCTCGGTACTCTCAGTCCTTCTTGGCGAGTAACCTCTTAAAATACTGATAAAGTCATATAAAGCATTCGTACAGTTACTTAAACATCATTAAGTTAGGTTACTTGACCTGCTTCCGATTTATAAACCTCCCTTAAATGCACATCGCATGGATTGGTAAAAAGGCCCCATTTTGTGGGAATGTCACCTACGGTCGAGAGATTACTAATGCTCTGCTAGAGCGCGGCTACCGGGTAACGTTTCTGCACTTTGCCACTGATGAAGAAGCCCCAGACGATCACGCCGGTTATGAAGAGGTTTCTTTACCCTTTATCTTTAAGTCTCAGATTCTCATCATTCCTAGCCTGCGTTCAGCCCGACGGCTGGCTGAGGTGCTAGCGGATCTCAAACCAGATTTGGTGCATGCGTCTTTGTCCCTATCGCCGTTGGACTTTAAGCTGCCAGATATTTGTCACGAGCTTGGCATTCCTCTGGTAGCTACATTTCATCCGGCCTTTGACCGCAAGCGCCGCAATCTCACATCGGGCACCCAGCATTTTACCTATCAGCTCTATGCGCCTCGGCTGGCCAACTATGACCGTGTCATTGTGTTTTCTCGTATTCAGCAGGAGCTACTGGTCAAACTGGGGGTGCCCCTAGAGCGTGTCGCGATTATTCCCAATGGTGTGGATGTGTATCGATATGCCCCCGGCTCTTCTCGGATTAAAGCCGAGTTTAGGGCCAGTCAGCTCTATGTCTATCAGGGGCGGCTGGCCATTGAAAAAAATGTTGAGTCGCTGCTCAAGGGCTGGAAGCTGGCCAATATGGGAGCTGGCCACAAACTTGTCATTGTTGGCAGCGGGCCATTGGAAATGGCGCTAAAAGCAGCTTATGGGGCGGATGATTCGGTGATTTGGCTAGGATTTGTGGCCGACGAGCATCGTCGTATCGAAATTTTGCAGGGAGCCGATGCGTTTATTTTGCCTTCTCTCATTGAGGGACTGTCTCTGTCTTTGCTAGAGGCTATGGCCTGTGGTGCCGCCTGTATTGCCACCGACGCCGGGGCCGATGGCGAGGTGCTAGAAGACGGTGCGGGTATTGTGCTCGACACTCAGCGAGTGGCACAGCAGCTGCAAACGATTTTGCCCCTGCTGCGCGACCATCCTGAAATGCTGTCGATTTTGAGCAGCAAGGCCCGACAGCGAGTATTGGATCGCTATACCCTGAGTAAAAATATCACCCAGCTGGAAAATCTCTATGCCCAGATGGTGCCGAGCAAAGCTCGGTATTCGGTCCCCCAGCAGGTCGGCTGGCTGTAGGGGCGTTCCATGGAACGCCCCTACCAATGGAACATCCCTACGAATAAATGGGTATTTTGTCCAAAATTGTCAGGTCTTCGGGACGATCGACGTCCCGAAGCTGCTCTAGGGTGGCAATGGAAAGGTTGAGGGTGTTTGCGATCGCAACTGTCCGCTCAAACACCTCGCCAGTTCCCCACGGAATATTCTCAAACAGTTTGGGCTGCGGTCGGCTCAAGCCAATCAAATAGTAGCCACCATCCGCCGCTGGTCCCAGCACCACATCATGGGTTTGCAGTCGATGAAACGCCTGCTCAAAATGACGCGTACTCAGGTCAGGGCAGTCAGCTCCAATGGCTACTACCGCCCTGACCCCCGCCTGGAAATTCCCCAAAAAGGCCCGGTGTAACCGATTGCCTAAACCGCCTGCAAACTGAGGCAGATAGGTAAACTGTCGCCCCAGCCAGGTCTGCATCTGAGACAGACAGCCACCCGAAAAATGGATTTGACGGTCAACCTCAGGTCCTAGAGCCGCTATTTCCCTGACTACAGATGCTGTCATCCACCGCTGCAGCTCAGCCGCCCGCACCGCACCCAAATGAGGAATGAGTCGAGTCTTGGTGTTACCAGCTTCGGGGTACCGTGTGAACAACATTAAACAAGATTCCGTATCCACGATATGTCCCCTTCTTAAGGTTTGCTTTATTATTGCTGGTTATTTAAGGCCCAATCGTAGTCGAAATAACTTATCTGATAGTCACCGGCTTCTAGATAGGCCCGATCTTCTTCGCTGACGTAGTTACTGATGAAGTTCAAAACGGCCCGCTCTTCCTCACTGCCAGTAAAACCGCTATCCACACCGTAGCTTGGGATCCAGTCGACACCGAACCAGCTAAAGATTTTGGACACCTTGACTTCCCCTGCTTCTTTGTCGATTTTGAGACCGTCGGGTCTTGCCAGCCACTGCATCACCTGCTCGTCTAGCTGAGTATCTAGCTCTTCTCCAGTAAAGGCTTCATTGCGCAGCGGCGGGCAGCTAATGGCCGCACAAACAATGGCCGCATGCAGCCGAGGTTCATCAAAGTCCACCCGCAGGACATCGTGCTCAATTTCGTTGAGAGTCTTTTCTGCGCGATTAATTGGATGCTTTCGCAGACGCCATACCCCAGTAATGTCCTTGATGCTGGGCTTTATAGGAGTTTGGTCAATAATTGACTTGAGAGTAAGAGAGTTATACGCATTAATCCAATAGGCAATCTGTTCCTCTTCGCTCCAGCCGCTCAGTGTGGCGTCATCCACAGCGGCTATGCCATCGTTAAACGTATCCAATGGCTGTCGCGACTGCTGCAGGTCAGTGTAGTTGACCCAGCCAGCCTCATCCACATAGGTACTAAGCACTTCATCATAAATGGTGTAGTCAATCCCCTGGGCAGAGGCAATATCTACCGGTGCTGAGGAGGTATCAGCGGTATTTGCCCCCGTGGAGCAGCCCACTAAACCAATGGAGCCAGCTAGAAAAAGAGCGGATAAATACTTACGTTTCATAATTGTTTTTAGATGAGGAGTTGGCGGTCATCTGTAATGTCTCATCGCCAGCTGAACAAATCCTGAGACGGACCTTAAGTTCTGTTCAATTTCGGCGCCAGGTTTGGCCGCGTTACTTTGGCACTGCTCCAAAACACACCCAAAACAAACGGCCACCACAAAAGATGGCGCTGCAGCTCCGGCAACGTCCAGCTGTAGTCACCGGCCGCAGACATGTAGAGCAGCGTAAAGTACCCATACGCCGATAGACTAATCAGCCGAATACCTAAGTTGCGGCTCACAACTAAAAAAGGCATTAGCCAGCTGAGATACCAAAAGTGAACGATGGGTGAAATCACCATCAGCCCAATCAAATACCATTCAGTGAACTTATGAAAGCTAGTCGCCCGCAGTAGTAGCCACACCACCACCAGAGCCAGAGGAAAAGCATAGAGCCAGTTTGCCAGGCGCGATGGCTCCCATATTTGTCCGACCCAGTAGGGAATTAGCTCGGCACTGCGGCCATTGACAACAAAGGACGATCCAAACCGCACTAATGGGCAAGAAGCAGGCCTGCAGAAGGGTATCGCGGTTAGCATCACTGGGAGTACTCCCAAAAGGGTGCTTGACAGTGCAATGCCAATACGCCTACGCCGCAGGGCATGCCAGACAATAAAAGCCAGTATCGGTAAAGAGATCCATTTGACAGCGATGCTAATGCCGACAAACAGGGCACTGCCTAGATACGTCAGGGGTGGCAATACCTGGGGCGTCAATGGATTAGGATCTGGGCTTTCAGGACGCTCAAACCACAGCCAGGCCAATACCAGCGGTAGCACGAACCAACTGTCGTAATGCCCACCCCCAGCAAAGCTATAGATCACCAGCGGATTCCAGGCATAGAGCAAGGTTGCTCGGTAGCCAAAGCGCCTACTCAGTAACCAGCAAACTCCTAAGTCTGCAATCGTAAAGGCCGCTTTAAACAAGGTTACCGAAGGGGCAATCCCGGCCAATAAACGGAAGCCAAGCTGGGTCACGGGTGGATAAATGGCCGAGGCAAACGCATTATTAATTTGCTCCCACCACGCTGTGCGTAAAGGCTCTAGAATCTCTGACGTGGGGGCAAAATCATAGGGGCTAAAGCCCTGCAGCTGGATATAGCCCTCCCACAGGTAGCGCCAGATATCATCGCCGGGATACATGGCCAGCAGTAGCAGCCGCGTTGCGATCGCAACGCCCCAAAACCAAATACCTGAGAGTCTCCGTAGCGGCCATGCCAAAATAAAGCCCAGCCCCATAATGGCGCTACCCAGCCAAAAGTGGACTATCGCTGTAGTTTCACGAAAATCTCCGTGAGGGACCACATAGGCGCTGCCTGCTACCAGCAGCAGCGCGCTGAAAAACAGCAATACCCGACTGTCTGGCGAAACTGACGAAACTGTCGCTGGCTCCGCAGGGTCAGTCCCTCGCCACAGACTGCGTCCGTATAGGCGCACTAGAGTAGATAAAATGACGGTTCCGGCCTTGATACTGCCGGTAATCGTTCCAGAGATCTTGGATTGCCCCCCCTGACGGGGCAAATAGTTCACCGGTAGCTCACAGATGCGTAGACCGCATTCGACAGCTCGTACCTGCATTTCGACGGTCCAGCCAAAGTTGCGATCGCACATTCCAATGCGATCCAGCGCCGTTTTGCGAATCAGCCGCAGCGGCCCCAAATCATCAAACCGATAGCCCCAGCCCCAGGCAATCAGCGTCCCCGATAGCCAGTTGCCAAAATTCTGGACCGGACTCAGCTGCTGCTGTCCTGTTGCCGTCCCGCGTCGATTGCCCAAAATCAGGTCGTGATTGTCTCGCTGAGCAAAGAACTCTGACAGCTGACTCAAATCATCACTGCCGTCCGCATCACAAAATAAAATCCACTCAATCTCCGCAGGCAGCGACTGTAGTCCTCGCCAGCATGCCTGACCGTAGCCTTGAATCGATTCTTGAACAACCTCTGCCCCCGCCTGAATCGCCACTGCGGCTGTCCCATCTTGACTGCCATTATCGACAACTCGAATATGGGTTAATCCTTGGTTTTGCAGCGTTTTTACAACATTGCCGATGGTGGCCGCTTCATTCAGCGCTGGAATAATTACTAAGGTATTTTCTAAATTCATGGAGCTGGCAGAGGACGATGTCAGCCCCAATTAAAGAGGGTTTGGCTGAAATTTAGCTGAGCTGCTTACCAGCAAATTCTCAGATTCTTCCCAGGTAGAGATGTTCCATACAACGCCTCTACATGACACGGGCGTTTCACGGAACGCCCCTAACGAACCAACATCGGTACACTGGAGTAGCGATCGCAGGAACAGGATATGGCCAATACAGCACAGACCGCTAGAATTATCGACCCGCAGCTGCAGGCCTATCGAACTGAACTAGCCCAGCTGCTACAGCGGATGCAGACATTGGCCAGCGGCATCAACAATCCTGATTTAGCGCAAACTACCGACAGCCTGCGGCGCAGTATTAATGAGCCTTTTTTGTTTGTGGTTGTCGGCGAGGTAAAAGCGGGTAAAAGCAGCTTTGTCAATGCCTTACTAGACGCCGAGGTGTGCGCCACTGACATTGCTCCCTGCACGGATTCAATCCAGCAAATTGTCTACGCCGAAGAAGAAACGGCTCAGCAGATTGAACCGCATTTGCGCAAAATTGGTCGTCCCATCGATATTTTGCAAGAAATTTCTATTGTGGATACCCCTGGAACCAACTCATTGGTCGCCGGACATCAGGTAATTACCGAGCGCTATATTCCCAACAGCGACCTGACATTTTTTGTACTGTTTGCCAAAAATCCTTATCAGAAAAGCGCCTGGGATTTTTTGGACTATGTCAGCGTTAACTGGCGTAAAAAGGTCGTGTTTATCTTGCAGCAGGCCGATCTATTACGTCCTGACGGTTTAAAGACCAACATTCAGCAGGTGCGCGACTATGCGGCGCAAAAGCAAATTTCTGACCCTAAAGTATTTGCCACCTCGGCTGAACTAGAGTTTGAGGGCGATTTGACCAATAGCGGCTTTACGCCCGTGCGTCAGTATATTCGCGATATGGTCTCCACTGGCGAAAGCTGCAGAGTCAAGCTCCGCTCGGTGAGCAGCACCACTCAAAAGCTGATTGAGGCTCTCACTGACGACATTCAAATCCTGCAAAAGCAGCTGCAGGAGGATAGGGCCACCGCTGCGCGCATCCGGCAGCAGATTGAAGGGGGGAAGGTGCGATCGCAAGTCGAAATTGATACCCTAGTCAGCCGTCTTTCGGACCGCTATGACACCATTTCCAGCCGAATCAAGCTAGAGTTTCGCGACAGCCTTTCGGTTATGACCGTCATGCGTCGCTCTTTTGTCGGCATTTTTAATAAAGAAGCCTCGCTCCAGACCTGGATCAACGAATTTAAAGACCGCTGCCAGGAAGAACTCAAAACCTCTCTAGAAGAACTCTCCAACGAAGGCGCTCAGCACTTTGTCGATGGTATTCGTCAGCTGTTAGAAGGGCTGACCGTTGACCTTAACTCAATTCAAACCCATCAGCTCAACAGCAACGCTATTTCTATCAAAATCCTAGAGCGGCGGCAGGAGGTGATTGAAAGTGTTAAAGCTAAAGTCAACAACCTACTCACCGACGACGGTCTGACGCGCACCCTGGGCTCTGAAGCCGAAAGCATGGCAGCTGAAATTGTTGGCGGTGCCTTTGTGGCTGTGGCAGGTACCATTCTTAATATCGTCGAATTTGCCGTTGCTGAAGCGATTATGAATGCCATTGGCATTGCCTTTGCTGGTATTGGCGTTATCTTTCTTGCCATTGGTATCGCCTGGCAGCGCAAACGCATCATTACCAAGTTTGAGCATGCCTTAGATAGCGAAAAGTATCGGTTCAAAAGCGATGTTGCCGACCGTCTCAACCAGAAACTCAGTTTAATTTATGAGGAAGTCGAGCGCATCTTTGTCCAGTTTTACGACTATGTAGAGCGCGAGACGGCCGATGTTACTCCGGTTGTAGAGCAGTACGACGCGATCCAGGCAGCAGCAGCTCAGTTGTTTACGGCTATGGCCACTGAGGAGTTACTTAAGCCCCAGGCAAAATAGCTGCTAGAAGCTACGCCAAGCAGGGGGGTATATCAGTAGACCCAACGTCCAAAAATATACCTGCCGATATGGGACTGTGAGCCAAACACATCGACAGGTACATCTATTAAGAAAGCAGAGATGGCTTTGGGAAAGCTAATCGTCAGACTTATCGTCAGACGTGCTACTACCAGAGGAGTCATAAATCGCATCAAGCTGCTCGCGGGCATCCTTGATGGAAATAGAGCGCATCACGAGTAGCGGCTCATCAAAAACATTGCCGTCTGCATCTAGCAGCTCGGGATGGGGTACACGCCGGGGTGGCCTCGGAGCAGGCGCGGTGCCGCGACGGGTTTCAATACCCAGACTAATCAAATTACGGACCAAATTGACAATCGCCAATACGGCCAGAACGGTGAAAGCAAAAATGTAGAGTAAATGCAGCATAGGTAAAAGCGATCGCGCTAATGATCCTCTTTAAATGTGTTGTCTGGGTTCGCTTGGGCTTGCTGCCGTCGGAAGCGGATAGACACATTCCAACATTCTTGAACCAGCTGATGCCAAGACATTACAACAGACATGTCTACACCTGCTTGGTTGCCAGTAGCCTGAGATAACGCCTGGGATGCACTCACCAATTGCTGGGCTTTACGCACCCGATCGAGTAAATCTTGCTGCTCCTGTTTCCCTAGAAAATCGATGGTTTCAGATTCAAGTAAATCAATAGAGCGGCTAAACCAATGTTGAAAATCATCCAAAAGAGGTTGTAAAACCGCTTTCATCAATTCAGGTTCGGGAGCGTCAGAGCTGTACATTAATTTGTACTTAAGCGAAGTAACTACTAGGCTTGTAAATCAGGTTAAGAAATGCAAACTATTACTAGCTTAAACAGAACTCCTGAGGAATGCCAATCAAATCCGTATGCCTAAGGCTGTGGATATGTCTAACATGCCTTCTGTAAAGATTAATACTCAAGAAATATATTAGCGTCATTTTTCCAGAGTGATGGTTAAGATATCCCATCAAATTTTGGTTTGAGTATCGCTTAGCTGTTCTAGGGTTTGCCAGCCTGCTCTCCAAAGCTGGCGGTTCTTTAAGACGCTGGCATTGATCCAAAAGCGGACATCAGGGTCGCAGGAGGCCACAAGCTCCGCAAAAATGAGTTTTCCTTGATTTTTACGATTCATTACTTGAAAGTGCCGCCAGCCCATGGTGCGCTGCTGTGCGGTCCATTTGGACCCCACTAAATGGGGAAATCTTTGCTTTTTGGGTTTGGCCATAGTCGGCAACGGTTATGAAAGCTTTTGCTTTAGTCCACGAATATGCACTGCCCGACTGGTGATATACGCGGTCTTTGCCTCAAGACGAATATAGATTTTGCCTGACAGCAGCCCCCGCACATTTCGACGGGCATAGATGACAAAATCGGCGGGCAGGGTATCATCGTCTACCGGGGTATACCCCAGCTCCGCCAAAGGCTGGCTGATTTGATTAAGAAACACCTTGTGTCCCTTGATCGGCTGCTTCAGGGTAATCGAACGATTAAAGTAAAGTCCCAGAAAGCCCCCCACCACACCCATGACCAGGCCCATCTGGTTAGGGATGCCACTCATAGGGCTCAAATTGAGCACCAGACTAGCTAGCACGATGGTGATCAGTGTCGTCGTGCCAAAGTAGTACAAAAATGTCAGGGAATTTTCGGGGCCTGGGTTACTCGCTGTCATAGGAGCTGTGGGTGTGTATAGATAGGGTTGCACAATTTTATGGCAACCGGTACGAAATTCAGTGGCAGAATGGTCAGGCGAGAGCGCTCGCTATCCGCTATTTCACAGCCGGTCTCTAGCTATGGGGTCTACTAGATAAACCATGATTGAGGTAGAACAGCTTAGTAAAACGTACGGTGGAACCGTCGCTATTAGCGATGTGTCTTTTAAGGTCGAACCCGGCGAGATATTAGGTTTTTTGGGGCCTAACGGTGCTGGGAAAACCACTACTATGCGTATTTTGGCAGGGTATTTACCGGCCACCAGCGGTACAGCGCGCATCGCTGACCATGAGGTTCATAGCGATTCGATGGCGGTTCGGCAAAATATTGGCTATTTACCGGAAACGCCGCCGCTGTATCCGGACATGACTGTGGAATCATTTTTATACTTTGTAGCGCGGATCAAAGGGCTGCCCATTGGTGACCGGGCGGCACGGGTGGCGTCTGCGATGGAGCGCTGCAACCTGAGCGAAAAGAAGCGGGTCTTGATCCGTAAGCTATCTAAAGGCTTTCGTCAGCGGGTGGGGATTGCCCAGGCTATTGTTCACGACCCGCCCGTGATTATTTTGGACGAGCCCACAGTGGGGCTGGACCCGAAGCAAATTATTGATGTCCGCAACCTGATCAAAAGTTTGGCCGGTGAGCATACCATCATTCTCTCGACGCATATTTTGCCCGAGGTGAGTATGACGTGCGATCGCATCACCATTATTAATCAGGGTCGCATCGTGGCCACAGATACGCCCGACAACCTGACCGCTCGACTCGCCGGACAGCTGGGGTATGCCATCGAAGTGGCGGGGGACCCCGAGCGAGCCCAGGCGGTGCTGAATGAGCTTAACCAGATAGAGTCTGTTAAAACGTTGGCCAGCGAAGGTCTCCATGAAAACCACCATCGGTTTCAGGTGCTGGTGGCCACTGAGGAGGATCCAGGCAGTGCGATCGCAGCCGCCATCATCAATGCCGATTTGGGTCTCTATGAGCTATCGCGCAACCGGGTCAGCCTTGAAGACGTATTTATTAACCTGACTACCGAAGAGCCTAACTATGCTGAAACCAGCGAGCCGGTCTTAGCAGACCCCCCAGACGCCTCATCTACCCCAAGCGCCTCGGACGAGTCGGTCTCAGAAGAGCCCCCAGCAGACGCCTCATCTACCCCCTGCCCCTCAGATAGCGATGAATAGCATCATTACCGTTATTAGCAACATTTTGGCCATCTACCGCCGAGAGCTGCAAAGCTACTTTGCCTCACCGCTGGCCTATGGCATTGCTACAATTTTCTGGCTGTTAGCCGGATTTCTATTGGTTATTCTGGTTTTTGGGCCCCAGGGACTGTTGGCCCAGTCAGCCTTTGCCGATCAAGCCGGGCTGCAGAGCACTCCTTTAGACCTGCCCTATGAATTTACTCAGTTTTATCTAGGGCTGCTGGGCTCGCTGTCTATGTTTATCCTGCCGGCTCTTTCTATGGGGCTTTACACCGACGAACGTAAACAAGGCACTCTCGAACTCCTGGCTACTTCTCCTATTACCAACTGGGCCGTTGCCTTAGGCAAATTGTTGGGGGTGGTAACGTTCTTTATCTCCATGGTGCTGCCGCTGCTGGTGCTAGAGTCATTCGTGGTGGGATCTGCCGATCCGCCCTTTGACCTACGGCTGTTATTTCTTGGCCACGGTGGACTGGTTCTGCTGGCAGCAGGCATACTCTCCCTGGGTATGTTTATCTCCTCCCTGACAGAAAGCACGGTGCTAGCGGCTATTCTCACCTTTGCTATGGTGTTGGTGCTGTTTGTCCTTGAGGGTCTAGCCAGCGGTATCCCAGGCCCGATCGGAGAGGCCATCGGTCATCTCTCTTTGCTCAAGCACTACACCGATTTTACCCAAGGTGTTTTTGACATTAGCGGGCTGATTCTGTTTCTCTCTTATGCTGTTTTAGGATTGTTTTTGACGGCTCAATCCATTGAAGCATTTCGGTTCCAAAGAAACTAAGACCGGTCGCGAGTCGGCGGCCAGTTGGAACGATTGGCTCTTGCCTCATAATACATTTCAGCCTAGCTCTCTTCAGTCATTTTATTCTGCCTGTCCATACGTTTATGAAAGCGCTATCTACCTCTCGTAAATATCTTCGCTGGTTGCTATGGCCAGGACTGGCTTTAATCACCGCCGGTCTGGTGGCTGGGTTTCTAGACACCTGGGGTGTTCTTCCCACTGTGCTGCTGCTCGTGGGCGCACTGTTTACACTGATTAGCCTGGTCCTGGGGGGATTTGGCTACCGCAGCTTTTGGCAAAGCCGTTCCACCCAGGCGGGTACCAATGCCATTGTTGCAACGCTGGCAATGCTGCTGATTTTAGGGGTTGTTAATTTTTTGGGGGTACAGTACGGTCCGCGCTTTGATCTAACAGAAGCGGGGCTGTTTACCCTAGCTCCGGAATCTAAGTCGGTAGTGATCAATCTAGATCAGCCAGTGAATGTGGTGGTCTTTGACGCCGCGCTCAGTCCGAGCGATAAGCAGCTGTTAGATAGCTACCAGCGGCTCAACGAAAATCTGACCTACGAGCAGATCAATCCGATTCAAGACCCGGCTGCGGCCCGTGAGTTTAACCTTAGCGGTGACGGTCGAGAAGTTCACCTAGAAGTGGACGATAAGACAGTGTTTGTTCAAACGCTGGGTGCTCAGGGTCTAAATGAGCAGGATTTAACCAATAAGCTGGCTCAGCTAGGGCAGGATCGAGCGGCCGTCGTTTATTTTATCCAAGGTCACGAAGAGTTTGAAATCGACGGCAGCACCACCGGCTATGCCCAGGCTGCTGCTGCCTTAGAATCCGACAACTTTACCGTAGAGCCCCTTAATCTTGCGGATACTGCCGTTGTTCCAGGCGATGCCAATGCGGTTGTCATTGCTGGACCTCAGCAGCCTTTCTTTGAACCCGAAGTAGATGCCCTAGAAACTTACCTGGATGACGGCGGTAGCATTCTAGTACTGGTTGACCCGCAAACCGAGCCTGCTCTGGACCCGCTGTTAGAAGACTGGGGAGTTACCCTCGATGAGCGGATCATCGTTGACGCGTCGAATACCGGCCAAATTGTTGGTTTAGGTCCCGCTGCGCCGCTGGTCACCACCTATGGCGCTCACCCAATTACTGAAGCCTTTGACAACGGTCGCTCATTTTATCCCCTAGCCCGTCCGGTTCAAATAGAGCCGGTAGACGGTATCAGCGCAACGCCCCTTTTGCTCAGCAATCCTCAAAGCTACGCAGAAACTTTGACCGAAACAGGTGAACTCAATGTCGATACTCAAAGTGCGCCGGAGGGACCTTTTAATATTGGTGTTGTCTTAACCAAAGAAATTGACTCAGTAGACGCTAATTCCTTAGTAGAAGAAGATACCGAAGAGACTCCTGACTCAACAGAACCAGAAGAAGATGCGTCATCTGCAGAATCAACTGAGACTACAGATGATGCCAGTGAGCCTGAAGCGGATGTGTCAGAACTGGACGCAGATAGCGCAGAAGACACAGATGATGCTGAAACGTTAGATAGCGAAGATATTGTTGAACAACAATCAGGCGATGAAGCAGTCGACGACGAACAAAGAGAAGCTCGTCTTGTGGTAATTGGCAATGCCTCCTTTGCTACTGACGGACTCTTCGACCAGCAGCTGAATGGCGATGTCTTTCTTAACAGTGTTGCCTGGCTTAGCAATGTAGACAATACTGTCCTCTCGATTCGTCCTAAGGAAATTACCAACCGTCGTATTGTTATGACCCTATCGCGACAAATTATTGTCATTGCCCTGGCGCTAGCGGTATTTCCGTTAGTGGGGCTGATCGGAGCCGGGATTACCTGGTTCCGTCGTCGCTAAGGAGACCTGATATGAAACTACAGCGCAGTACTGGGATTTTGTTGGGAGTTGCGATCGCGTTAGCTGCCGCCGTTGCCCTATTCGAAACTCAAAAAGATACCACTGAATCCAGCGATACCCTATACAGCTTTGCCGAAACCGACGTCAGCGCCTTCACCATCGAGCAAGACGACAGCACTCTGGCCTTTGAAAAAGCCGACGACATCTGGCAAATGACCGAGCCCGAGACTGCCGCAGCCGATCCGTCTACCATCGCCTTTTTACTCAACATCGTGACCACCAGCGCCATTCAAGACACCATCACCGCCTCGCCCGATGAGCTAGACACCTATGGCTTGGACACTCCAAACGCTACCGTTCAACTAACCGTCGATGACGCGGACTATACACTGACCGTAGGCGATGAAGACTTTAGCGGGTCTTCTCTCTATGTCATGACTATCGACAGCGATACAGACATCGTCCCTTCTGAGGTACACATCATAGCCAACGAATTTACAAACGGGATAGATCGTCCGCTAGACGATTGGATCCTCGACGATAGCGAGAATGCTGAAGATGAGAGTACGAACGACGAGAACGGGAACCCTAATAGCGAGATTACCGAAGATGAAAACACTAATGACGATAGCGAGGATTAGAGCAAGTATCCAATAGGCTGCTAGCTTTAGAGACTTGGAGTAGGGCAGGGAATAGTGAAATCGTCACATGGCTATCGCTTGCCCCGGCCATCGCATAGACCTGACCATCAATATACTCGTGTTTGATAGGACTTTCGGCCTCTAGTTGAAGATAGTCCTCAATGGTCAGATACTGGGGCAACGCAACCATGGCAATAGCAGCAGATTCCTACATGGCTATTGTAACTGTGGTCAATCTTTAAAGGAGTGGCAGGCTAGCTGAGTCAGGCTTTTAACACCTTCTTCGTTTAGGTTGTCTTTTTCAGCTTTATCCGCTGTCAGCCATAACAAATATTCGGTGTTGCCTGCTGGTCCCCGGATAGGTGACCAGGTTAGGCCTTTTGCCTGCCAGCCCAGGCGCTGCGCAGCGAGATATACCTGCCAAATCGCCGAGCTGTGGTCTTTAGGATCGCGTACGACACCTTTTTTGCCAATCTTCTCTCTTCCTACTTCAAACTGGGGTTTGACTAACAATATACATTCTCTTTTTCCCGTCATCAGCTGCCAAAAGGCAGGGAGAACTTTGGTTAGAGAGATAAATGAGACATCCATAACCCCCAGGTCGGGCCGCTGGGCGTCTTCTTTGTATAGGTCTTCTGGAGTGAGGTGGCGGAGATTAGTGCGTTCTTGGAGGATGACTTTCGGGTCTTGACGGATTTTCCAGGCAACCTGACCGTAGCCGACATCAATGCCGTAAACCTGCCTGGCTCCGTTTTGTAGTAGGCAGTCAGTAAAGCCGCCGGTGGAGATGCCGCCATCTAGACAGATGCGATCTTTTACCTCGACGCTAAATTCCTTAAGTGCCTTGGCCAGTTTCTCTCCACCACGCGATACATAGGGTGACTTTTGCTTGAGCACCACCACGGCATCGTCTTTAATGGTGGTTCCGGGTTTGTCGATGACTGCCTCATTTACTTTTACCTCACCCGCTCGGATACAGCGCTGAGCCTGCTGCCGTGAATCGCACAGACCTTGCTCTACTAGGTATATGTCCAAGCGTTGTTTGGCCATTTTGGGTGGCGGCATTGAGAATGATGGGCACTGCCCACCCTACCATTTTGTCGAGGCCATCCACCGTGTGGGGATATTCCATGGAACGTTCCCACGGGAATTTAATGGGCGCTCATGCTTTTGAGTTTTTCGGGTTTATCGTGAACGGCTAGCTTCTCTACTAAAGATTCACTGGCTGCGTTCATGCCAATTAGCCGGGTCTCGATCCCTTTAGCCCGAAATTTTAGTACCACCTTATCGATGGCAATCACCGCTGTCTGATCCCATAGGTGAGAGTTAGACAGGTCAATGGTGACGCTATTTAGCTCTTCATGAAAGTCAAAGGTGCTCAAAAAGTCGCTCACTGATACAAAAAACAGCTGACCGTTGACATAGTAAATCCGGTCATTGCCCTTTAGCTCGGTATCGATGCGGATAATCTTGGCAATTTTACGAGAGAAGAACAAGGCGCTAAGGGCAATACCAACAATGACGCCAATGGCTAGGTTATGGGTGATGATTGTTGTAATCACCGTTACGGCCGTTACGGTAGTTTCACTCTTGGGCAGCTGTCGCACGTTGGTGATGGAACCCCAGTTAAAGGTGCTGATAGAGACCATGAACATTACGGCCACCAGTGCGGCCATGGGAATTTGTTGTACCCACTGACCCATGGCCAAAATGAAGAAAAACAGCAGTGCTCCCGCACTAAGGGTCGACAGCCGCTGACGACCACCGGAGGTAATGTTGATCACCGATTGGCCAATCATGGCGCAGCCAGCCATACCGCCAAAGAATCCGGTCACTAGGTTGGCGATTCCTTGGCCTTTAGCTTCCTGGTTTTTGTCGCTGTTGGTATCGGTCATGTCGTCAATAACTGACGCGGTCAGAAATGACTCCAGCAGTCCCACCGCTGAGAGCGGTAGCGCCACCGGTAGCACGATGCTCAATGTTTCAAAGTTTAATGGCACCTGCGGGAGGTGAAAAATCGGTAGGGTCGTGGGCAGGTCTCCCTTGTCCTGAATAGTAGGCAAACTGCCAAAGGGAGCCGCCAGATCCCCCAGAAAAGCTAGCGAACTGTCGGCAAAGGTACCGTTGGCCGCCATGCCCAAAACCGTCAGCACCACAATGGCAACTAGCGGAGACGGTACTAACTTTGTTAGTCGTGGCAGTAGATAGATAATCGCTAAGCCTAGCGCCACGGCCACATACATGGTGATTCCCTGTCCGCCAAACTCAGGCAGCTGGGCCATAAAGATCAAAATAGCCAGGGCGTTGACAAACCCCACCAGCACGGCCCGTGGTACGTATTTCATCTGGCGGCCTACTTTCAAAAAACCCCAGACAATCTGCAGTACACCCGTCAATAGGGTGGCGGCAAACAGGTATTCTATCCCATGGGTTTTGACCAGTTCGACCATGAGCAGTGCCATCGCCCCGGTTGCTGCTGAGATCATGCCGGGACGGCCGCCCATAAAAGCGATAACAATGGGCATGGTGAGTGAGGCATACAGTCCCACTTTTGGGTCTACCCCCGCAATGATGGAAAATGCGATCGCTTCTGGGATCAGCGCCAGCGCGACGACAATTCCGGCTAGCAAATCCCCACGAATGTTGCTAAACCAGCTGTCTTGGACGGAGTCCCAGCTAAAACGTGTACTCATAGGGATAGTAAAAAGATTGGGGGGAAGAAATGCTGTGGCGGCAATCGATTTTCAGCCTTCTGCTTAAGTTAACAAGACTATTGGAATACCCCCCGTCGTCTTCGCATTCTCTTTTGCATTTACCCCTAGACACTGCTGCCGATTTGCTTTTAGATAGGCATAGGCAAAGAAATGTTAAGTATATTTACTTATTTTCTATCGATCGGCTAGGCGGGCTCTTGTTGAGTTGCCTATGTAGGCAATCGGTCGGATAGTCGTTTTTGTGCCCTGTTTAACAGGTGTTAGAGATTTTTCCCAGGCTTAAGGAGACCCCTTGAACATTTCCAATTTCACTGTTCGCTCCCTCAATTTGCGCGCTCTCAAACGGGAGTGGCTGCTCAACCCTAAGGCCGACCTTTTATCTGGGGCCGTGGTGGGTTTAGCGCTAATTCCAGAAGCGATCGCATTTTCCATCATCGCGGGGGTGGATCCCAAGGTTGGTCTCTATGCCTCGTTTATTATTGCGGTGATCACCGCTTTTCTCGGTGGGCGACCGGGGTCAATTTCAGCAGCGACCGGGGCGATGGCCCTGCTGATGGTGGATTTGGTCAAAGTCCACGGGCTAGAGTATCTGCTGGCCGCCACCTTTTTGACCGGCATTTTTCAGGTGATCTTTGGGTTTCTCAAGCTGGGGCGCCAGATGAAGTTTGTGCCCCGAGCGGTGATGATTGGCTATATCAATGCCCTGGCCGTGCTGATCTTTTTGGCGCAGCTGCCCCAGCTCACTGGCGTACCCTACACGGTCTATGTGCTGACGCTGCTGTCCCTGGGGATTATCTATATCCTGCCCCGCTTTACCAAGGCGGTGCCCTCCCCACTGGTGGCCCTGGCGGTAATGACTATTGCTGCTATCAGCCTGAAGCTAGATGTGCCCACCGTGGGGGACATGGGTGAGCTGCCCACTGCGCCCCCACTGTTTGCGCTACCCCAGGTGCCCTTTACTCTAGAAACGCTGCAGATTATCCTTCCCTACTCCTTGACCCTGGCGATTGTCGGGCTGCTGGCTTCTTTTCTAACTGCCTCGCTAGTGGACGACTTGACTGATACTCCCAGCGATAAGAACCAGGAGGCCAAAGGCCAGGGTGTCGCCAATATCGTCACCGCCTTTTTTGGCGGCATGGCCGGGTGCGGCATGATTGGCCAGTCGGTGATTAACGTGCAATCGGGTGGTCGAGGTCGCCTCTCTACCCTGGCGGCTGGTGTGTTTTTGTTGATGGCCATTCTGTTTTTGCAAGACTGGGTACAGCAGATGCCCATGGCTGCCTTGGTGGCCGTTATGATCATGGTTTCTATCGGTACTTTTCGATGGTCGTCTTTTGCCAATATGCGCCGGGTGCCCAGAAGTGAAGTTGCCGTTATGTTGACGACGATGTTTGTGATTATCTTCACCCGCAACTTTGCCCTGGGGGTGGCCACAGGCATCGTCATGAGTACGGTGTTTTTCTCTCGCAAGGTGGCCAAGCTGGTATTTGTTGATAAGGTACTGACGGACGACGGTGCCCGCCGGATCTACAACGTGTCTGGACAAATTTTCTTTGTGTCTCGGGATGAATTTGCAGAGTCCTTTAACTATGCAGAGTCCATTGACCAGGTGACCATTGACCTGACTAATGCCCAGCTATGGGACCAGGGGGCCGTGGAGGTGCTAGACAAGGCCGTACAGAAGTTTCGGCGTAAAGGTGTGGAGGTCACTGTGGTGGGCCTCAATGAAGCCAGTGCCACCTTGCTTAATCGCCTTGCCACCGATGAGGAACTTGTTGCCAACGGGTGAACCTAGCGCCGCTGCTCGCCTCCAAACCTTGATTCCCTAGAAGAAAACGCAACTAGAGAAAACGCAACTAGAGAAAACGCAACCTATGAAAACGATTCTTCTGTGCTCCGACGGGTCTGCTTTTGCAGATGGTATTTATCGGTACGGTGCTTGGTTTGCCCGCCGATTTGAGGCTCAGACTAAAGTGCTGTTTGTCACCGATATTCGCAGCCAAAAGGTCGTTTCTACTGGAAATCTTAGTGGCAGCATTGGTTTGGGAGCCTCAGAGCAGCTGTTGAACGAGCTGGTTGACCTGGAGCATGAGCGGGCCAAACTCAATAACCAACGAGCCCGGCTGATTTTGAAAAACGCCGATCAGGTGCTCAAGGCTGAGGGACTCAGCGAAGTGGAACTGCTTAATCCAACTGGGTTTTTGGTAGATTGCTTTCACGACTTTGAGGCGGATGCTGACATGGTGGTGCTGGGTAAGCGCGGTGAGGCGGCAGAGTTTGCCTCAGGTCACCTGGGGGCCAATATTGACCGGATTGTCCGCAGCAGCACTAAGCCCTGCCTGGTGACACCCCAAACCTTTGCTCCAATTGAGCGGCTGCTGGTGGCCTATGACGGTAGCCCGACTGGCAAGCGAGTGGTGAATTTTCTGGCGGATAGCGCCTCAGGATTTAAGGATATTGAGATTCATCTGCTGACGGTGGCCAAGTCCGGCTCGGCAAGATCGCAAGAACTATCTGATGCCCAAACTAAGCTACAGCAGGCCGGTCTGACACTGACCTCCAGCGTACTCAGTGGCGACCCGGAACAGGCGATTGCTCAGTATATTGAACAGCATCAGATTAGTTTGCTGATGATGGGGGCCTACGGCCATCGCCGCATTCGCCACCTGGTCATTGGTAGCACTACGGTTCAGCTGTTGAGAAGTACTCAGATTCCAATGCTGTTGTTCCGTTAGATCTGTCATCAGCATGCTGAAATACGTCTGCCGCCGGTTATTAGTGGCGATTCCGACATTGTTGGCGATTAGCGTGGTAATTTTTGTTTTGCTTGCGATCGCACCCACCAATCCCCTTGGTGAATTAGCTACCAACCCGTCCATTACCCCTGAAGTTCGCGAAAATCTACGACGTTCCCTGGGCCTAGACGATCCGATTATTATTCGTTATTTCAAATGGCTCTGGGCGCTAATTCAGGGCAACTTTGGCTATTCCTTCAACAGTCGTAGTCCCGTCAGTGAACTAATTTTGCAGCGGTTACCGGCCACGCTATGGGTGATTGGTTCCGGCTATCTGCTAAGTGTGCTGCTGGCCCTACCCCTGGGCACCCTCTCCGCCATCAAAAAAGGCACGGCCCTAGACTGGCTGATCTCCACCCTGGCCTTTGTGGGCTTTTCCCTACCCACGTTTTTTACTGGGCTGCTGCTTATCCTCATCTTTAGCGTACAGCTGGGCTGGTTTCCATTTATCTACAGCAGTACCCTGGTGGTCAGCGACTGGAGCAGCTTTCTAGAACTGGTGCGGCAGTCGATTTTGCCAGTGATGGTGCTGGCTCTGTTTCAAACCGCGATTTTAATGCGCTTTGTCCGCGCTGCCATCGCTGAGGAGCTGCCCCAGGGGTATGTACGTACGGCTCGGGCGAAGGGGCTGTCGCGATCGCGCATCCTCGGCATCCACGTTCTACGCAATGCGTCGATTCCGGTGGTGACGCTGCTGGCCCTCGATATTCCCAGCCTGTTTACCGGGTCCCTGGTGCTAGAACAAGTCTTCCGCATTCCCGGTATGGGAGCGCTGCTAATCGACTCGATCAACCGTAGCGACACCCCTGTAGTGATGGCCGTTTCATTTATCTATGCGTTACTGGTGGTAGTGTTTAATCTGTTTGCCGATGTGCTCTACGGCTGGCTAGATCCCAGAGTCAGACTGGGCTGATACAATCGCGACAGCCTCTCAGACAGCAACGCTTCTAGAAGGTAAACATCCGGTGGTTTATTAGAGCTATTCCCCTGATAGTAGGCATTACGCCATGAAGATCTAATTATTCGATTTCGACATCTATCCATCTGAGATTACAAGAGTTCAAATAAAGCTGCTTTCCACCTGCGGTAAAGTCACTCTTTTATGTCGCTATGTGAGTTCAGAAAAATCTTAAAAGGCGCTACCCGCGAACAGCGTCATAATCTTGGAAAAATAACTGGCTCTGGCTTTGGTAGCGATGCTCAAACCTTATGCAATCATATTCGCTATCTCAGGGCAGGTAGCATTGGGCAGCTGTTTTGGGATGAATCATGGAAACAGGTCGTAACTGATGTAGCCGATCACATCGGTATCGACTGGCTGGCGACCCTAAAGGGACGACGTTGGAAACAATTAAAAACGCATGAAATCGAAACAGCTGTTGTTGCTGAGGTCTTTCAAAATATGTGGGACCGACTATCTCTGGAACAACGAGAGCAAGTCGTTTTAGAGATTCAGAGGAATAGTGATGACCCAAGAGTAGAAGAACTACTCTTGACAGCCGGGACAATGGCAGCTGCTAAAGCTAGCGGGTTTGGTATTTACCTTATGGCCAGCACTGTACTGGGTGGACTGACTCAAACTCTGGGTATTACCCTACCGTTTGTAGCTTACATGGGAATAAGCCGGGCGATTGCCCTTGTGCTTGGTCCAGTAGGTTGGCTGGCTCTCTTAGGAGGGGTTGCATTCACAACTAATCAACCCAACTGGAATCGACTTACCTTAGCAGTCGTTTATATTTCAGCGATTCGCCATGATCCTAACGAAAAATAGCTCTGGCGGTATCCTACAGGCTACGGTGGATGCTCGTACTAAGTCCGTTGTCCGCTGACAGAACTAGGCGCAATCAGGCTAGTTGGGGTGCCGAGTGCGTCTCCGTTTGCGAAGCTTCATTATCATTCATGAGACACCCTTCTCTTTCTGAAAAATCTCTCTTTGATATTCCTGATGTACACTAAGCCTTTACTAGATTGGTAGAGGCTTTTTATTGCCTAAAAAAAGGAGCTAAAATCCTATGCTCGAACATTAGAATTCTAAACGAGGCTATTACCACCGGACGTACACTTCACCATATTGCCCATAGATTTATCTCACTGTTGAACGGCAGCAGTAGTGAGAAATAACAACATTAACGTTTGTATCAGAAGAGAGATGTGAAAGCAATGTAGGAATACCATAAGGACATGAGCTGCAAGGTTCATAGTCACAACGAAAGGAGGTCTGACGATAGATATCTCATCTGAATCGTTTGACGGATCGAAGACAGCACCCAAACAAATCACTGATATTTCTTCTTACTTGTTCTAGAGAGTTCTGTTTGTAGCGAGTTTGCCTTACTCAAATAACTCTAAGAAGTCTTGTTTTATTTAGAAGAATCCCTCAGCTAATTGTTCTGGGTGTTGTTGTATGTTAGACCACGATGAGTTCAGTTATTCAACGCCACAACATACTGGACTCCGGTAAGAAATAATTTTGGCATTGCCGATCTCCCAAGATGACAGCAGCAACGAGAGCTTGTCAGATAGCCGTGACTACAGCAAATTGACCCGTGTCTTAAATCAGAGACCCTATATCCTTAATCCTCCAGTCAATACCTCATCAGTTCACGCCACAGTGATCGCAGACACAAACTAAGGAAACTTGATGGTTGTGTAAGTAGAGTGTAGGTTTGCCCTGTAAGGGGTTTGGTATGACCCATCGTCGGACTATAGTGAATTCACAGACAAGTTATTGAATAACTCCTTATCTCGAACCTATATCTAAGTAGACAGGTCACTGTATTACTTAACCCTTATATCTAACTCGAAGCCTCCATGTACCTTAGCGTCCGTGGGGGCTTCTTATATTAAATCGATGCTGGTATGCTCAAATTCGAATCGGGGAGTTTCTATGGTGCAGCTGCGTCGGTGGTCACCCATGGCTTTATTTGGGAGCGCTACCTTTGGTTTAATCGTGCTGGCGATCGCAATAGGACCGTATTTATATGCCCAATCAGCGGAAACTATTGATTTTGCCTTAGCGACTCAGCCGCCAAGCTGGGATCATCCGTTTGGGACCAATACCTTGGGGCAAGATCAGCTGGCTCGGATACTGCTGGGTGGCCGGGTCTCTTTGGCTGTGGGGCTAATGGCGATGGTAATGGCAGTGAGTATAGGCACTCTGATCGGTGCGATCTCAGGTTTCTATGGCGGACTGGTGGGAGCACTGCTGATGCGCATTACCGATTTATTTCTATCGCTGCCCCAGCTACCTCTGTCTCTACTGGTGATTTATTTGTTTGGGGACGCAGCTCGAGCCGCCTTTGGAGCGCAAAATGGAATTTTCGTACTGGTGGTTTTGGTCATAGGCGGCTTTAACTGGATGTCGGTAGCACGGTTAGTGCGGGCCGGATTTGTCACCACTCGCTATCGCACCTTTATCCAAGCTGTTCAAGCCTTGGGAGCCAAACCCCGACGGTTGATTTGGCATCACCTGTTGCCCAATGTTTTAGGACCGGTTATTGTTGCCGCGACTCTGGCCGTTGGCAATGCGGTACTGGCCGAAGCCACCCTGAGTTTTCTTGGGTTGGGGTTTCCCCCAGATGTGCCCACCTGGGGGCGTATGCTCTACACAGCTCAAGATTACTTAGACAGTGCGCCCCATATGGCAGTTTTTCCAGGGGCGGCCATTTTTCTCACGGTTTTGAGTATTAATTTTATCGGTGACGGTCTGCGCGATGGCCTCGATCCAAACTAAAGACAGTGTCTGAAAATAATGTATGAGGTCTAACGATGAAACAATCTTTGGAGATGTGAAACCCCTCTATTTGCAGTCAATTTGCCGATTGCAGTCAGCTGCTGTTGATGGCTAGATTTTTTTTAGAGAAAATGACAGCTTTAAATTTGACAGGGTTTGTAAAGGCTTAGCCTAGAACAACAACATTTTTCCGGGAACCTGACAGAAAATCAGGTAGAACGTCATAGATCAAGGGAATATGCCAGGTTCACTATCTACTCTCCGTCAGATAGTGGTTCCGAGCGTTAATAAAGCTACTGAACCGCTATCTGATACTTGATCAAAGCTGTTTAGGAAACAAAATTAGCTAGGCTCTAATATTGGACGTACAGACGTTCCATGGAACGGCTCTCCGACATTAATTTTTTGGACCTTATAAAATTCTGGCGTTGCTGATCCTCGGGATGTTTTTATCTGAAAAACGCTGACGCATAGCATTTCTAACAGATCGGTGCATCCCTTAAATCAGCAACGGCAAAATCCTTATCCCTTACGCTATCTGCTGAACAAAATCATGGAGTCGCTCTAGACCTCGCTGAATGGTTTCCATATCGGTGGCATAGGAAATGCGAATTCCATCATTTATACCAAAGGCCGCACCGGGTATAACGGCAACATATTTCTCGTTTAGCAGTCGAGTACAAAAGTCGATGGATCCCGTGCCGGTTTTACTAATATCGACAAAGAGATAAAACGCTCCATGGGGGACGACGCAGCTAAGTCCAGGAATTGAGTTGACCAGTTCGATAATGGCCGTACGCCGTTTAGCAAAGGCTTGACGCATGGTTTCAACACAGGCTTGCGAAGACTCTAACGCCGCGATCGCACCGTACTGCGCAAAGGTACATACGTTGGATGTGCTTTGACTTTGCAGGGTATTAGCGGCCTGGATTAGTTCAACAGGGCCTGCTAGATACCCCAGCCGCCAGCCGGTCATGGCATAGGCTTTGGCAAAGCCGTTGCTGACGATGGTGCGCTCAAATATGGCCTCGCTGGCCGCGCCAATACTCAGATGCTCAGCGCCGTTGTACAGGATCTTTTCGTAGATTTCATCAGCCACCACCCAAATATTGTTGTCAACAACAACATCAGCAATGGCGCGCACCTCGTCCGGGCTGTAGACGACTCCAGTCGGGTTTGAAGGAGAATTGAAAACGAGAAACTTTGTCTTTGAGGTAATGGCCTGCTGTAGCTGCTCAGGAGTCATCTTGTAACCACTTTCAGCTGTGGTCGCAACGATGACTGGCGTGCCTCCTGCGAGCTTGACCATCTCTGGATAGCTCACCCAGTAAGGTGCTGTAATAATGACTTCATCACCAGGCTCAATGGTGGTCATCATCAACGCGTAGAGAGAATGCTTGCCACCATTGGTGACGATGATATTCTCTGGGTTGTACGGCAGGTGATTCTCGGTGCGCAGTTTGTTTGCGATCGCAGCTCTTAGTCGTGGCTCACCGGATGCTGGACCGTAGCGAGTTTTGCCATTGTCCAAAGCCTGCTTAGCCGCCTCACGAATATGCTCTGGAGTATCAAAATCAGGCTCACCAGCACTAAAGCTGCAGATATCTAGACCTTCTGCCTTCATTTCCTTTGCCTTTGCAGAAATTGCCAAAGTCATTGAAGGAGTAACTTTCTGCACCCTAGCCGCTAGTTTGATACTCATTAGAACGCTGTCGGCCTCCCGGCTCCAAACCTGATTCTGACTAGCTTAAATCGATTTGTAGTAGAGATTGCAAATCTTTATGATTTGCTTGAATCATGACGAATGAAAAAAACTCCTCTGACATCGTCAGAGGAGCCCATGTTCTTGATCTGTGTGAAGGAAACGATGTGAGGAGAAGAATCTGCCGAGGTCATCACCCCGTGCAAAATCCCGACGCAAGGAGCACAGCACATTTGGCAAACAGCGTCAATGACTGTGAATACGCTTTTCAGGAACTCCAATTTCTGGATAATGTCCGTCTATTGGATTGATTTAATCATCTCCCACATGGGTAAGCCTCGATGTGATTTCATGGCCTTCAATGGGGTGATATCACTCGCTGAGGCTAGTGATGTGGGTAATACCCCTTTGGTGATATGGGTCCTAAAAACGTGTGAGGAAAATCACCAGGGCTCAGTGATATTACAACGCCAGCCTCAGCGCGCGCCTATACCAATAGCCAGATAGCCAGTCCCCAAAAGGGGACAAAACGTAGCGGTCTGAGCCGCTCTCCTACAGGAATAATGGCTCCCATCAGCCAGCTCTGAAATACCCAAAATAGGGTTATGTCCACCATAAAAGCTAGAGTTACCCGATCTGTAATCACCATCTGCCCCAGATAGTCAAATCGGCTGAGAATTCCTCCTAGCTCAGGGCGGTTAAAGCAAAACCAAATAACTGCTAACGTTCCTACCGTCAGTCCCAGCGACCCAAACAGTCGAGCCAAGGGTCCTTTTTCTAGAAGATGATTCGATTTTTCCCCAGATTCATTGAGTCGTAATGCCATGTAGGGCATCAAAAAGACATTTGTCAGAAACATTGCCAGGGCCCAAAGCATCACTCTAGGCAAGTGCTGACTCCATTTGTCCATCATCATCAGGGGAAGAAACATAAAAATCCAGGCTTCTGCCAGATTAAAGAAGCCCAGTGCCGCTGAGTGTACAGTCGGTGCTGGCCAGCCAATGCCCACAAGGTTTAACAGCGGCAGAATAAAAAAGAAATTGAGAGATTCGTCTAGAATTTTTTGAATCGTATCTGTCTGGATTGCCCATATGGGGTCTCCCGGCAGCCAGCTAGGGGGAGACAACAAAAGCATGCCTACATACATTCCCGTTGCGGCCCACAGCAGCCAAAAAAGCCGATTGAAAGCTTTAGGTGAGTCAGCAGGCATTGATGAGTCTTTCATAGTCACGTTGGAGGCTGATGTTTGAACCAGTAACGCAGGAGCGGCGTCACCCAGCGAATGATTGTAAATGCAGCCTTTCCCGGTTTAATGGTGGGCTCTACACAATCGCGGGCAAATATAAGTTTTCCACTGTCAGGAGAAAAGCGATAGAAGCTTACTCCTCGTCCGTTTGGAAACGCTATCCCGTCAAGCTCTACATGCCAGGTTATACCTACAGCCCAGCTATCTCCAGCCACATCATCAATGACAAACTGTAAATCCTCAGGTACAGCCTGACACGACTCCATGAATAGACCTTCTACGGCCGCACGACCCATAAAGGTCGCTGAAAAGTTTAGATCTTCGTAGACGCACCGATCGTCAATCAGGGCAGCCGCTTGGGGAACATCCCGCTGATTGATGGCGGCGTAGATTGCTCTAATCGAATTTGCTGCTTGATTCATGTCTCTGTGCTAACGTGACCACAGCTGCTGAGGATATGGACCATATTTTAGGGCTAAAGCTTCTTTTCAAAAGAAACCGTAGGTCTGAGCGTGGTATGTGTGCATCCTAAAGCTATCTCATTACAACAACAACGAGACTTGCTGATGAATGTACTGATAAAACAGTACATGAGTAATTCTTTAAAATCTTCCTGATACAACACTGTGACTGTTGTCACAATTACATGTGATAGTTGTCAAGATTCTGCTGCGTATTTGAAAACCTTGTTGTATTTGGGGTTTAGCTGCTTAGGAAGAACTTTAATCTTCTTGAAGCTATCCTGAAATCTTCTGAGAATTGCTATCTTTTTATAAAAGAGGGTAAGTGTTTTTGCCAGAATAGACGCAATCGTTTGTGATGAGTCTGCCCGAATGTTCCCGCCCTTTAACCGAAACTCCCATAGGCGACACTCTCGTCGTAATTCCAGTGTAGCGACATCCCCTGAAACCCCTGACCAACTTGTAGATGCAGGCTTAACATTAGCGAAACAGCAGAGCCATAGGGAAGCTATTGGCTACTTTGACCAGGCCCTTGCGCTCAGCACAAATCACCCACGAGCCCTAAAGCATCGTGCTTTAACCTATGTGCATCTAGGGCAAACCCGAGCGGCTTTAGTGGACTTAGATCGGCTAATTGACCTGGACCCTCAAAATCTTTGGGCCTATGCCAACCGAGCGATTATCTTTCGTGATTTGGGTCACTATGGTAACGCCGTTAGCGACTTCGGCCATTTGGTTAAACACGATCGAGCCAAGCGCTGGCAGTGGCTAATTTCTCGTGGGACTACCTTAAAGCTCATGGGCCACTACGAAGAAGCGTTGCAAGACTTTAATCTCTCTCTAAAGTTAAATCCTAATAACAGCTGGGCGATTAGCGCCCGAGATGAAATGGTGCTGCAATCTCGGCACTACTCTTAAACCCGTGATTCGTTGGGTGAGGGCTGAGGGCTAGCTCAGCAGACCGTTTTAGAGCCTATATGACTTTTGCTAGCCGCTACGGCCAATTGTTTGAGAGCTGCGTCAGATTTTAGGTGGTATATTCAGCATTGATTTTGACATAGTCGTAGCTGAGGTCGCAGCCCCAAGCTCTGCCTGTTCCCGTTCCTGCCGTGCCTATGTCAATGGCAATCTCGACTGGGTAAGCCAGAGCCTTAGCTGCGATCGCACGACGCTCCCCAGATTTGCTCGCTACAGTGTCGTTAGCCTGGGCTTCGCCGTGGGGGTCTTGTCCCGCAAATGCCTGTGAGCTTAAGTCTGAACATTGTTTAAGGTAGCTATGGGCTGCGATCCGGTCAAATTCTTGCGGCTGACCCTGGTTGAGCAAAACAAAGTTTCCCAGGGAAATTCTCAAGCTTGACTGATCTAAGCTGACGCCTGCTCGTCCGACGGCCCCGGCAATTCTGCCCCAGTTGGGATCGTGACCAAAGATGGCTGACTTCACCAACGACGATCCGGCCACGGTACGAGCAATTTTACGAGCGTCTTTATCACTATTGGCTCCAGTGACTTTGACTTCAACTAGGCAGGTAGCCCCCTCTCCATCTCGGGCAATGCTTTTAGCTAAATGGATGCATAGTTCCTTCAGCATTGCTTCTAGTTTGTCAGCATCCGGGCCGGGTCCGGTAATAGCAGGCGTACGTGATTGACCGTTGGTTAGAGCAATGACTGTGTCGTTGGTGCTGGTATCACCGTCCACCGTAATTTGGTTAAAGCTTTGATCGACGGCGCGAGTCAGCATCGTTTGCCAAAGCGCGGGTGAAACGGCCGCGTCGCAGGTGACAAACGATAGCATGGTAGCCATATTGGGATGAATCATGCCTGATCCTTTAGCAATGCCGCCCATGCGGACGGGACGGCCGTTGATGGTGGTTTCTAAGGCGTAGGTTTTGGTTACTAAGTCTGTGGTAACAATTGCCTGGGCGGCCGCCGCGTTACCGTCTGATGATAGTTCTGCTGTGAGTGCTGGCATATGGGCCAATAGGGGCTCCATTTTGATCCGCTGACCGATGACGCCAGTGGAGGCGATTAGAATCTGATCGTCACTGGTGCCAATGGCTTTAGCGGCAGCAGCGGCCATGGTTACCGTGTCCTCCCACCCCTGTTGTCCCGTACAGGCGTTGGCCTGACCAGAGTTGCAAAGAATAGCCCGGGCGGAAGGTTGGGTTTCTAGCTGCTGCTGACAAAAGTCGATACAGGCCGCGCGCACCTGGGATTGGGTATAGACGGCAGCTGCGATCGCATCATTTTCTGACACAATCAAGGCCAAATCTGGCGCGCCTGATGCTTTGAGCCCGGCACTGATGCCAGCTGCTGTAAACCCTTGGGGAGCCGTTACCCCCCCTGTAACTACCTGCCATTGACTATCATGCTGTCCCATGGTCATGCCCCTACATCGTCTAGCTATTTAATCTGTCGGACCACTTGAGAATATCGCAGGCTCTGAGCGTTCACTATCAATATTTCAGACAGAGACCCTCCAATCCATTAATAGGTGGCTGTATCCGTAACTAATAGGTCGCCCAGAACATTTTCATAGAGGTCAATCACAGTGTTGAGGGTCTGCCCCTGTTGTTCTAATAGAGTCAGCATTGACTTAGGACTGTTATCTTGAAGTAAACAGAAGTGCTCAATAACAAACTTTAAAGTTGTTCCTAATCGAATGTCATCTCCTGCTAGTGGAGACAATGCCTGGGGCCTCATCTGCACCGCCGTACCATTTTGTGAGCGATCTCGAACCCACCAGGCTAGGAACTCTAGTGTCAGCCAACCAGCCCGATCGTAGGACAAAATAACATCTGTATTGGCCCAGGCTTCATTGGCGAGGCCTCCTTGGGTGCGGCGTAGAAGCGTATGGGGTAGATCTCCCATCTTACCCGGATCACGGTAGTCTTCTAATGGGATTTTATCCAGCGGTTTGAGTCCAGTATTGACCTCTACAACACCTCGAAAGCGATTAAGCGCGTGGTGAAAAGACTTTACCTGAGCTGGATAGTCAACGGTCATAAAAAACTCTCTTTGCGTTAGGAGACTAAGACTAACCCATCATTTGATTCACAAAGTTGGTGTAGACTTCTCCTTTTAGGAATTCAGGGCGTTCCAACACTCGTTGATGAAATGAAATGGTTGTTGGTAGGCCGGTGATGGCACATTCTCTGAGCGCGCGTTTCATCCGCTGAATTGCCGTGTCACGGTTGGGGCCCCAAACAATCAATTTTCCAATGAGAGAATCGTAATATGGCGGAATATCGTAGTCTGTATACACATGGGAATCCATCCGTACCCCGAGGCCACCCGGTGCTAGATATCCGTTGATGCGACCGGGGTTGGGTCGAAAGTTGTGCTCAGGGTCTTCCGCATTGATCCGACATTCAATGGAATGACCCTTAAGGACAATATCATCCTGGGTAAACGACAGACGCTCTCCCTGGGCCACCCGGATCTGTTCGCCAATGAGATCGATGCCGGTCACCATTTCTGTGACTGGATGCTCTACCTGAATGCGGGTGTTCATTTCCATAAAATAGAAATTACCCTGTGCGTCTACTAGAAATTCAACGGTACCCGCCCCTACATAGTTGATGGCTTTGGCAGCTCGAACTGCGGCCTCACCCATTTGTTGCCGTAGGGTGGGATCCAGCGCTGGACTGGGAGCTTCTTCTAACAGCTTTTGATGACGACGCTGAATTGAACAATCTCGCTCACCTAAATGGACGACATTACCATAGCTATCGGCCAAAATCTGAAACTCGATATGACGCGGATTCTCAACAAATTTCTCTAGATAAATGCCGCCATTGCCAAACGCTGCTTCCGCCTCTCCCTGAGCGGATAAAAACAGCTTGGTCATTTCCCCGGCTTCGCGCACCAGACGCATGCCACGGCCGCCGCCACCCGCTGTCGCTTTGACCATCACCGGGTAGCCAATATCGGCTGCTAGGGCCATAGCCTCATCAGGAGTTTCCAATAGACCTTTGCTACCTGGTACGGTGGGAACTTTAACCCGCTGCATAGTAGCTTTGGCTGTAGATTTGTCTCCCATCGCGCGCATGGCGGCTGAGGACGGACCGATAAAAACAATTTTGTGGTCGGCGCAAATATCTACAAATCGATCGTTTTCAGCTAAGAAGCCATAGCCTGGATGGATGGCGCTAGCCCCCGTGGTCATGGCCGCCGCAATAATATTAGGCACATTGAGATAGCTGCGGCTGCTGGGTGCTTCCCCAATGCAGATGGCTTCGTCAGCTAGCTGTACGTGGAGGGCGTGGCGATCAATGGTGGAATGGACAGCGACGGTAGCTATTCCCATTTCCTCACAGGTGCGCAAAATTCGTAGCGCGATTTCACCTCGGTTCGCAATCAAGATTTTTGAAAAGCGCATCAGTCAGCCACTACCCTAAGGAAACTTTTTGAACGTGTTATCTATGTGCATCATATGACGGAAGCTGATCGTACCACGCAGGCTATTTTCCTTAGCATGACTGCGGCAAACGCCGGTCCATAAAATCTCCGTTTTTTTGAGGAACTGTTTGTGGTTTACTGTTATATGCTGTTAGGCGATCTTTCGCATCGGTTTGCGGATGTGGTGGAATTGGTAGACACGCACGCTTGAGGGGCGTGTGGCTTATGCCATGCGAGTTCGATTCTCGCCATCCGCATTTTGAATCTATCTGTTGGGCATGAGCGCCTTTGGTTCGATCCTGTTTTTTAGCTATTGCTGGCTAAGAACTGTGATCGGGTCGGAGTTTTGATTGGGGATTACTGCGCCTGCCCTAATTTTTGGCAGATGTCTCAGGCTCTGCATCCTGGGGATGAATGTCTGCAGAGCCCGAGACAAGCGTATATTATGAAGAAAGTTATAAATTTTTGTAAATAGCTTTGACTTCAACGCTTGGACCGTCGGCTCCGAAAATCACCGGATGGCATTCTTTAGACATGCTTTGGCAGGGGGACACGACGGCTGTAAAGAGGGGGTTGCCCCACGATCAGCTATCGCCAGCATGGCAGATTTTGATGCTAGGGGACGGGTCGCCTACTCGTCATTTGCAGCTGCTCACGCGAGAACCCACTGAGGTAGACGTTATTGAGATGTCCTCGGTTGGAATGGCCAATGACGGAGCTCCAGACGTGATTAGCTATGTGCCGGGTCCAAGACTCAGACGACAGGTTTGGCTACGAACCGCTTCTGGTCAGCGTTTGGCCTATGCTACTTCTTGGTGGGAAGCGAGTCACGTGGATGAATATCTAAAAAATCGCTCGTTGCCAATCTGGGCGAGTTTGGCCAACCTGCGTACCGAGCTTTATCGCGATATTCAGGGTATCTACTATGGCTGGAGTCCGCCTCTAGAAGATGCTTTTGGTCAGAAGGGACCATTCTGGGGACGACATTATTTGTTTTGGCATCACGGTAAGCCGTTGACGCTCATTTATGAAGTGTTTTCACCTTATTTGACGCGCTATCTGGGGCCGATGCGTTCGTCGTTGTAGAGACCTTCAACGCCCCTACGCGGGGTTATGGTTTTCCGGGGCCGCTTTGATTGCGTCGTTTGCGACATCGCTCGGAGCAGTATTTCACCTCGTCCCAGCAGCTAGCCCATTTTTTGCGCCAGGTAAAAGGCCGCTGGCAGACAGCGCAGGTTTTGGCGGGTAGATCGGACTTTTGACGTTGACGGGCCATTTTTGCAATCTTGTGCGGATGGTATGCTCAGAAACTAGTCTAGAAGGTATTTCTTGACTGTGCCGGTTGAGCATTTTGAGATCGCATGTCCCCTAATTTACCCTTATCCCTAGCGCAGCTGCGTATTGTTCTGGTTGAACCAGCAGGGCCACTCAATATTGGCTCGGTGGCGCGGGTGATGAAAAACTTTGGCCTGTCTCAGCTGGTACTGGTCAATCCCCAATGTGACCCCTACAGCGGGGATGCCAAACAAATGGCGGTCCATGCCTATGATCTGGTTGAGGCTGCCATCACCGTCAAGACACTGGCGGAGGCGCTGGTTGGTTGTCATCGGGCTATTGCGACTACAGCTCGTCCTCGAGATTTACAAACACCGCTGGAGTCTCCAGAGTTGGCCCTGCCCTGGCTAGTAGATGCGGCCCTACCAACCGCTCTGATCTTTGGACCTGAAGATCGCGGTCTTAATAATGACGAAATGCTCCATGCTCAACGCTTTATTAAAATCGCTACCTGTCCAACCTATGAATCATTGAACCTGGCTCAGGCGGTGGCTGTCTGTTGTTACGAGCTATCCCGTGTTGGACAGCGGCCTGTGGAGAATGCTTTCGCTACAGATGCCACGGCTCCTTTGGATGTGTTAGACGGGTACTATCACCATCTAGAGTCGATCTTATTAAAAATCGGCTATCTTTATCCCCATACGGCATCAAGCCGGATGCAAAAATTTCGACAGTTGGGCCATCGTGCGTCCCTGTCTGCTCAGGATGTTGCCATGCTACGCGGTATCCTACGACAAATCGACTGGGCGACCAGTCGTCAGGACACTACTCATCAGATTGCCGACCATCAGAGCAGCGACTCTTAGGGGCTCGGCTCCAGTATCCCTTAGCTGTGTTTTCCAGTGACGGGTAACGATTAGCAATGTGTTTATACCAATGACGGACCCCCAGAAGCCTTACTCAAAATCACGACGTCAGCGTCGCCCACGTCGCTCTACGCCGTCTCCCGGCAGAGCCAAGGGAGGAGAGCGCCGTCCGCGAGCTGTCAAGCTACCCCGCAATACGTCTCGGTCCCGGGCGTCTGAGGGGATGTTTGGCGATATGGTTGACCCTTCTCGCCACGTCCGCCGTACCCGCCGGAGTGGACGCTCTGGTTGGCCTCCTGAGCCCAAGGCTGCGTTATTTCCAAAGTTGCCCAAACCCATAGTCTATGGTGTTCGACTGTTGATTATTGGTTTAGGTGTGGCCGCTATTGCCGGTACTGTCCTATCGGTACTCACGCCTGTGGACAAGCAATTAGCCAATGGAACTGCCGCTGAAACCCAATCGGCGGTGACCGCTGCTGCCGATCCTGAAGATGCGGTGCTAGTGCCTACCCAGGAGATATCGGCCCTCAAAGCGAGCCTGGTGGAGCTACAGGAGCTGATTCCCGAACTCACCCCAACTATTTATGTATACGATTTAGATACGGGCAACTATGTAGATATTGCGGGAAATACGTCAGTTGCTGCTGCAAGCACAATTAAGCTGCCGATCTTGGTTGCCTTTTTTAAGGCCGTAGATGCGGGTCTGATTACCGTTGATCAGGCCATGGCAATCCAGTCAGGTCAGATTGCTGAAGGTTCTGGAGACATGCAAATACAGCCGCCAGGGACGCGTTATACCGCCTTAGAAGTGGCAACTCAGATGATTATCAACAGTGATAATACGGCCACTAATATGATGATTGATCTGCTGGGGGGGGCTGCAGAGCTAAATCAGCAGTTTGCAGACTGGGGGCTAAACGCTACGGTCCTGAATAATCCGCTACCGGATATAGAGGGAACCAATACGACCAGCGCCCAGAACCTAGTCCGCATGTTTGCCCATTTACACAATGGAGACATCGTTAGCCTGCGATCGCGCGATCGCATCTTCAACATACTGCAGCGCACCTACAACAAAAGACTGCTGCCGGCTGGAGTGAGCGAGGCGACGGTAAGCTACAACAAAACTGGCAACATCGGTGAAATTCTGGCAGATGTTGCCTTGATGGATTTGCCCAATGGTAAACGATATGCGATCGCAACCCTGGTACAGCGGCCCGATAACGATGGTCGTGCTCAAGAACTCATTCGACGGATTTCCCAGACGGCCTATCAGACGATGAACAATGCGGTGCCTGTAATTAAACCGACACCTACTGAAATACAGACGCCAGATACGTCTCAGCCCGATAGCGCTGCTCCTGTTGCTCCAGACTCAGAGTAAGGTTTATCGCTGGCTCAGGCCAATCGTTTAGAAAAACAGTATTAATACAGTTGACAAGATAGACATCATTGATACAATCTGTCAGACAAGTTCGGGGGTTTAGTAGTCCATCTACACTCTGATACCTGTCAGCGCTAGAGAAATTAATGGTTCACACCCCTGTCGATATTACTCAGGTCAAACAGTCAGCGGCCACGGGACACTTTCGCTCCATCGCTTTGTGGCTCAACTACGTGCTGGTTCCTCAAGCCATCTATGCCCGTGTACAAACCGATCGCCCCGGCTATCTGCAAATTTTGCTTGAGTTTGAGCGCCCTCCTAAGCAAGAGTTACTGATTCGCCTAGTTTGCAATCGTATTTGTCGCTTAGAGTCTAACGTTATCTGCGGTGTATATATTGTGGGGCGTATGCTGGGGACCGATCGCCCCCTATGGCAGCAGCGCGTCAAGCTAAGTCGACGTAAACGCCCTGATCCACTGGCCACGGCCTCTCCCGTATCCGCTACTTCGCCAGAACCGGTGGCTGCTGAACAAGCCCCAGCTCAGGTCGATGATGTGCCGTTCGACCCGCCAGTTGTTTCTACCAATGTTTCAGCCGATCTGCCAACCGTCTCGGCCGATGGTTCTGAGGTCCAGTCCATATCGGCTACGACCTATGGCAGTGAGACTCTAAAGGCAGTGCCGTCTTACCTTATTCCCAAGGCGTCCCATCAAGAGCGCCGCCGGCGGCCCAACCGTAGCGTAGCGCCCTTTCCTGTCGTCGAAATTCGCCTTGCAGATATTGACGGTACCCAAACCTCAGCACAGCGCCGAGAAAATCGTCGTCGGTTTGCCCCTAAAGAATCGATTGAACAGCAGTTCAGATACATGCGAGCTATCGTCGTGACCGGGTCTGCCGCTGCTGCCTTTATCCTGGGCTGTGTGACGGAGGCGGTTGTCTCTCAAAAGGGTAAGGTTGCCAATAAATCAGAACCCACGCTACCGACATTTAACAATAACGGCTGGCGTCCTGCCAGTGAGGTGAATGCCCAAGAGATTGCCTATCGAACGTCAACACGCGGCTCGGCTGTATCTGCGGCGCTAGAGTCAGTCGCTGTTATGCCCCATGAGCCTAGTAGCGATCCGGCGGACCCCACCGTTACTCTAATGTTTGGTGGTGAAGTTCCTGTGGGAGATGTGCCCTTACAAACGCCTGAGGCTGTTGGACAGGTATTAGGTGATTTAGACATGTTTCGTGCCGCCGACGTATCCATGGTGGGCCTGGGGAACTCTCTAGCGACAGCGGATACTTCCTTACAGGAAAGCTATTTCGATCGCTCTCGCCCTGATGCTGTTGACGCCTTGCGTCAGGGAGGCATTGACATTGTTGGGCTAACCGGAGCCCATACTATGGACTATGGTCGCCAAGGTCTGACAGAGACCCTAGAAGCCCTAGACAGTGCGGGCGTCTATCGAGTTGGAGCAGGACGAGACTCTCAAGAGGCTCGTCGTCCCGAAGTTTTAGATGTCAAAGGACAGCGCATTGCCTACCTCAGTTACGTACCTGATAGCGACGAACTGGCCACCCTGGGTCAAGCGGGACTCAATATCCAAGAGCGAGACGATATCATTGCAGATATTGCGGCTTTGCGTGAGGGCGTGGACTGGATTGTTGTCAACTATCGCTGGTACGGCGACCTAGAAACAGAGCCCAACCCTCGGCAAATCGACTTGTCTAGATCGGCGATCGATGCAGGAGCCGATTTAGTCGTTGGCTATCATCCCGAGCAGATACAGGGAGCCGAGCTATATAAATCTCGTCCCATTGTTTATTCCCTGGGAGATTTTATCTTTCAAGATGCTCCTTTAGCCGATCACGATACGGCCGCTCTACGTGTCTCTCTGCGAGAAGAACAAATGAAGGTCGAGTTTTTGCCCATTAGCGTCAGAAAAGCTCGACCCCAGTCCGCCTCTGGAGAAACGGCTAAAGCGATTCTCAAGCAAATTCGTCAAGCCTCTGATGTGCTGCCATCACCGCTGCAGTTTCCAGCAATTTTGGATGCCTTGCCTCACAAAGGTCCTCTGCTCAAACCAGAAAAAACTACAACTCCACTTAAAACACTAGGAGAATTAGAGCCAGGCGGGCCAGACACGTCTGCCGAGCAGAGTATGCCTACGTCGTCAGACGTTTTTGAAGCCGATAGCTTTGAATGGGGTCCGTACCAGCCAGACAATAACTTTGAGTTAAACGGCATCGAGTCAGATATCTTGGAGTCAGATAGGTTTGCCCCCAACGACGATGAGAGTGCTTCAGACAATATCCATATAGAAAGTCTAGACAGTACCATTGAACATGAGTCTCTCGATATCCAACCCAGGCAGGAACTGCCAGTAAACTCGCTGGATGGCTTTAATATTCGGCCTGATGAGTTAGAACTTGATGGTCTCTACCCTAGCAATACGGGAGAAACGTCTGATCTAACACAGCCAGCTCCGAAAACTAACATTGTCCCTCAACGTTTGCCAACAGTTGTCGATGATCTGACATCTGATGATGCGTCGGATGCTATCAACGCTCCAAGTAATGGTGTTTTAGCGCCTGATAGTGATGATATTCTTGTGCCTGCTGAGGAAAGTCTGCCAGGATATGACGCATTAGAAAACTGGGGAGAAAAAGCATCCCCCCATCCAGAATTTGACCCTATTCAAGAGCATTCCAATACCTCTGAGTCGGATGATTTTGACGCCTCTGAGAGACTGCTTCCGGCTGTTTCTACGGATGCCGATGAGAGCAATCTTGAGGAAAATACAGCAACGGACGCAATTTCTCCTCACCATGAACCGTTAGTCGGTCCACTGGGCTAATCTACATAATCACAGCACGGCGCTCCTATCGGTTGATATGACGCTGACGACGCTCTCTGATCGGTCGTCAGTTCGTGAGTCATAGATGCAAACCGACAGCCCTAGTCTGTTGGCACAATGCTTACAGATGGCCAGCTAAAGCTGATTTTTTGATTTTCTATGATTTCCATAGAAAAATATAAATCTCAATTGTGTGCTACGCCTAAATCCATCAAAAGGACTGGTGGAAATACTTTAGAGAAGACTTTTGTTTTACTGAAATAGTACTTTTGAACTCAGTACTTTTGAGGTTTTGGATACAAGGGGTTTACCACTTCGTAAAAGATTCAGGTATACTTTTAGTTTCCAAATAAATCCCTGTAGGATTCTTCAAATTAGGGGTAAGCGCTTAGCTTTTTGCGATAAAAGACACATTCTTGAGCCATTTTATACGGATAGTGTTTTGGGGCTCAGAAGAAAGAACATAGGCAGGTCAATCAACGTAAACCGGCCTTGGATTTTGTAATCTTTGTGAGATTTATAACCGCTATGGGAAGGGCAGGAAAAGCACTAAAGCATGTACTGACTCAGTACGGAATTAGCCAAAATCGTTTGGCTGTAACGATGGGCGTCGCTCGTTCAACGGTTAATCAGTGGGTCAACGAGGTCAGCGATCCTCTAGCAGACTCTGTGCCAGAGATTATTGTTGCTCTGGAGACACTAGAACCATCCGCCGCTAGTATCTTTGTCAGTATGTACTTAGAGCGAGGGGCAGAGGCTGCTGCTGAGCGATAGGTACGTCGGGTTATTCCCGATATCTTAGGGAATCCAGACAGGATTAAGGCCAGAAAAAGGAAATACCTGAGGCTGCGCTGGCTGTGGTTGCTTATTTAGACGTGCATCAGACGTTTGGTAGAGCGGTAGCAACCAAATTCTTGCGGTCGAAACTGCGACACCATCTTCTACCACCGCTGAACTGTCTGTGTCGGTACCCGGCACAACCTCATCCAACAGCAGAGCTAGACCATCGGGGGCCAGGCTCATGTGAGCCGATGGCTGAGGGGGTAACTTCCACAGTTCGTCAATAGCTTCAGTTGTTAAGTTGATCGAAGAAACTGAGGGTTGCACCTGGTAAGTGTCACCCTCAACTAGTTGACTAGTTAAACAGAATAAAAGTTCGTTGGTAGGGTCAAACTGCGCATCTAAAATTGACCCTGTTACCTCTATTAGAGGGGTTTCATCACCCTGATTTGAGACCCAAAATAAGGTCTGGGTGTAGCGTTTTTCTGGATCGTCTTGGTTAAAGCTCACCATGGCCGCCGCTGAGCCGTTGTCAGCAACATCCATGACTAACCCATACTGGGGTAAAAAATCTAATGTATCTCCGCTTTTTTCATCTTGAGCATCGCTTAAGGCAATGATGGCTGTTCCTTCACCCTGCTGTAGGAGTAGAGATTGACTGTCTGGTGCAATGATGAAGTCACCGCCTGGTTCAGTTTCTAGGCGACGGGGCACTTTATCTGCAGTGATGACCCAGGGCCCAAAATCTCCTGGATTGTTGCGGTTAACTCGTTGCACTACGATAGTTTGACCATCGGGGGACAGATCAAATTTCAAGTTTTGATATTCGCCGCTTTCTAGAATGGTTTCGATCTGACCACTGTCTTCCCTTTGCAATCCAGTTGTTACTGTGTAGAGCTGCTGATTTTGTAGGGTGCGTTGATTACGGTCTACTGCTGCAAATAAAATACGATCTCCTTGACCATAGGGCTCATAGTCCGTGACGGTCCAATCTTCGGATGTCAGAGCCGTTTTTGACTGATCGCTGAGGTTGTAAAGCATGAGCCGTCCCTGTTCTTCTCCGTCGGTGCCAATGTAGGCAAAGGCACGCTGACGAGACTCAAAACGGGTTTCAAAGGGGACAAATGTGGCGGCGGCTCCGCTAAAGCGGTCTCTGGCATCGCTGAGAGATACTGTAAATTCGTTACCGTAGGGTGCTGGAAAATTTAGGGTGTAAGCCATTCGTCGTCCTGCCCAGCTAAACCGACCAGGCAGAGGCGGATCGATGGTGAGATTCTTCTCTACACTAGCCTCATCCATGGGCCGACTAAACGTGAGTAGAAAAGCTGTGTCTTCGGCGCCGATTTGACGGTCTTGCCAGCTAAAGTCTCTGACCCTGGCGGCGGCAGGTCCTCCTAGTACAACCATGCCGATAATAATGATGGCCATGAGCACAATTAGGGCCTGCGCCAATCGATCGATGGGTTGACGGCGATGGGTAGTCATAGCGATAGGCTAGTACTCATAGGGATTACGGGGTTCTGGAATGGTTTCCAGCTTGGTTGGCTCGATGGTAAGCTGGCGCTGGTCGTTGATGGTGGTGGTGGTCATTTTGCCTTCGATTTCTAGCCAGGTATCAGGCGCATAGGCCTGACGAGATACGGCTAGCTGTACTGGTAACCCGACAGGATACGCGTCGGCTGCGCAGCAGGTTAAAACAAATCGAGATATCAGCAAATACTCTTCTGGCCAATCTTCGGGATGAATGACAAAGCCTGAGAGCTTTACAGCCTGACCGGTGTACGCATCGGGCTCGGGGTAGACATTTAAGGTGCGAATCCAGTCGATAACGGTGCGCTCCTCTGACGCAGTCTGGCGGACAAAACGCTGAGGTTGAGATCGCGTCAGGGTCAAACTATCCGATATGCCTCGCTGGATAGCCTTATCACTGGCAAAGGCTTGGGGCGTATACATCAGAGAAAGAACAGCGATCGCTAGTAAAACCAAACTGCTGAACCTGGGTGGGAGCAGCGTGCTGTGGTTGCTCGCAGAGATTCGGTTCGCCCGTCTTCTAAACTGCATGAGTTTAAAGCCTGCCATAGCCAATAGCACGAACGCCGACCCATTGGGCAGCCACATGTAGTTGGGATGGAGCAACAAAAACAGCTGCCCCGTGAACCAGTATCTAAACAGTGCCAGACTCCAGGTGCCTAGGACCAAGGCATCTAGGAGTTCTGGCTGCCGGTACCAGGTGGCAGCCTGACTTCGTTGTTTCTTCCGAACAGGTCTACGGGGGCGTCTAGCTGACATAGAAGTTTGTAAAAAGGGTCAATATAAAACACATCTGTGCCGCTAGGGCAAAGATGTAAAAGATGACTCTAGGCTTAAACAACGTGAGCAGCAACCCTATGTTTTTAAGGTCGATCATGGGACCGAACACTAAAAAAGCTAGCAGGGCTCCGCTGGTAAACGTAGAGGAAAACGACAGGGCAAAAAATGAGTCGACGGTAGAACAGATAGATACAACTGCCGCCAGCAGCATCATAGCCAAAATTGATGTAACAAAGTTCTGTCCCAGCGCGATGATCCACTCCCTGGGCACAGCGACTTGGACAAATGCTGCGATCGCACTGCCCATGATCAAAACAGCTCCTAGCTCCCTGAGCTCTTGCACCATATTGTCAAGGGCCAGCTGTAGCTTAACGGCAAAAGGCTTGGACGGGCCGCTGGCAATTATTTCCTGGGTGGCGGGGTCGTCTATTTGTAGTGTTGCACCATCTGTCTGTAGCAAAAAGGTGCCAGACCTTAACAGAGGATTAACCGATGCGGTTTGCGGTTTAGGCATTTGCCGCGTTACCGCCGCTTGTAATAAGGGACGCATATCCCGCTGGCGGCTGAACACCCAGGCAATCGTCACAGCAATGATCAGGGTAAATAAGACTCGCAAAAAGACAATTTCAGGCTGACCTCGAAATGCAACCCAGGTCGCCCAAAAAACTACCGGATTGATGGTGGGGGCCGCCAGTAAAAAGCCGACTGCTACCGAAGAAGGGGCTCCTTGGACGATGAGGCGTCTGGCGACAGGCACATTGCCGCATTCGCACACTGGAAAAAAGATACCCATTAAACTGCCAGCAATGGCTCCCATCAGAGGGTGTTTGGGCAAAATCTTGATCAAGCTGCGTTCATTGACAAAGAACAGCAACAGACTAGAAAACGCTACACCAATCAGTAAAAACGGAATTGCTTCTACCAGCAGGCTAAAGAAAAGCGTTAGGCCGTTGCTCAGTTTTTCCATAGATGTGCAACCGTGAAGATATCTGTCGCTGACCAGCTATTCTACAGGAAGACTGGGTCACTGCCGCTTGCGCTCTATCTAGAGGCTGCTTATCCGGCAGTCAGTGATGCTTTCTTATAGGCAGTGAAACGTTTTGGCCTCATTTCTGTCACCAAAGAGAGACCTTACTAACGCTGATGTTTCCAGAAAAACAGATATCTACATCTGCTCCAGAATCACGCTGACGGTCTTGGTATGCGCCAGTATAGCGAAAATTTCCAGCTTCAAAGCTGGCTTGGGTCGGTAAGGGTTGGGTGCATAAAGAGCAAATTATAATTTCAGGCTCCGGTGCGGAATCGTCTAGAGCTGGTAAATTAACGTTCCAAAACTTCCCAGACTCAAGGGGTTTAGCCATTAAAACCTCTAGAACACGAGCGGCTCTTTGAGTGGCCATATCCCAGTTGATAGACATGCCTCTGGATTTGTAATGGGAAATTGCAATGGCTGGAATTCTGAGCAGCGTGGCTTCTCGTACGGCAGCCACAGTGCCCGATACATAGGTATCGGCTCCCAGATTGCCGCCGTCGTTGATACCTGCAAGGACCCAATCAATGTGGGGATAAACATGGTGAGCTACCCGAGTACAGTCGGCAGGTGTCCCGCTAACGGCGTACTGTTGCTGGGGGCGCTGTTCTACTGCGATCGCACCGCCACGGTTGATCTGATGGCTGCAGCCTGAAAGATGCTGATCGGGGGCAACGATACCGACTGTAGCGCTGATGTTAGATAGTTTTGCCGTAGCCCGATGTAATGCCTTAATTCCAGGGGCATCTATACCGTCGTCATTCGTCAAAATAAGGGTGGCGCTCATGAAAAATCAGTGTCTCCTGTAAAGACCAAAACCGCCGGTCCTGTCATATAAATGTGATTATCTTCTAGAGACCATTCAATTTGCAGCGGTCCGCCCGGCAGCTCAACGGTCGCTATGCGACCAGCACCTCTACCCGTCAGCACGGCGGCTACCCAAGCGGCACAGGCTCCGGTGCCACAGGCCAGCGTTGCTCCCGCTCCCCGCTCCCACACCCGCATTTTGAGATAGTCAGGACGAACCACCTGAATAAATTCGGTATTGGTGCGCTGGGGAAATGCTGGATGGTGCTCAAACAGCGGGCCAATATCAGCCAGTGGTAGGGTCTCAACATCTTCTACAAAGGTGATGCAGTGAGGGTTCCCCATGCCGACACAGGTAACTGAGTAGAGCCGGTCGGCAATGGCTAAAGGATGGTCGACTACCTTAGTATCTGCGGTGGTTAGGGTCGTGGGGATATCTTGAGCAAACAGATACGGTTCGCCCATGTCTACGGTAACCTGACCGTCGGTTTGCAGAGTGGGGACAATTGGTCCTGCTAATGTGTGAATTGTATAGCTATGGGGAGCGGTTGGTGGGCTGTTATCGCTGGTTTCTAAGGCTTCTAGATATTTAGCCAGACAGCGAATACCGTTACCGCACATCTCTGGTTCTGAGCCATCGGAGTTAAAAATACGCATGGTATAGTCTGCTCCATCCGTTCCCGGCAGAGCAAAGATAACGCCGTCTGCGCCAATGCCTGTGTTGCGATCGCATAGCGCTACAGCTTGTTCTGGCGTGAGCAATGGCGATGTCTGATGCCGATTGTCCACCAATATAAAATCGTTACCCAGTCCATGATACTTACTAAAAGGCAGACCCATCGTATGCAAAAGAAGATGCGAGCTTCTGACGCGTCGCTGTACCGGAAGTAGTATAACCGGGTACGTTATTACTGTTTCGTTCACGTTTATCCAAGACTGCCATGGCTACCGAATTTGACACAGGCTTACCCAGCGTTCGCCAGGTACAAACGCTGATCCGAGAGCAAAACGTCGTTGAACTCAAACTTCTGACCGGCGATGTCTTAACGGGCACCGTTGTTTGGCAGGATATCCATACGATTTGCCTCAGCGTTGAGGGAGAAACCGTACTGGCCATGCGTGCAGCTTTGGCATATATCAAGATTGCCAGCTAAATCACCCATCGATCTAGGCTCAAATCAGCCTGGATTTATACAAACATCAAACCTCTTCTGGGTGGAGAGGTTTTACTACTACTATCTAGAAGAATAATTGAATAGCTTATTTCTGTTCTATAGCGTGATCTATCGTCTTTAAGACTGTCTAACTTAAGCCAATAAAATTCAGATATAAGAAAAGAAAATTTGATTAGAAAATAGAAATTTAAAATCAAAGATATTTGTTATTTGTTGAAGTATAGATTGAATTTTATGGCTAAACACGTATGCATAGTATTTTCCCCTTGACTATGCCAATAGTCATTTTAAGCCAGTGGTTTTGCCAATATTAATTATCTTTTATAGATAGTGCTAACCGCAATTTTATGTAAGAAATGTGTTTGATTAAGAACCGTCGGGAACAATAAAGACAACAATCCTTGGAGATAGTTGTCCGGGGTTCATCAAGGGTTGGCTAGCCGCGTACTGTAGTTCTTTCTAATAGATTCTTTACGAGAGATTCTAGTGCTACATATAGGGACTGCAGGATTGCTGATAAATCGAATTTCCTAGCTAATTAGGATATTTGTTGGATTCATTGTTGCTACAACCATCGCTCTTGGAGAATTCGTTTTCTAAGGCAATGGAGTGAGTGCTCAAAAGCTATCTTCCTATTTCAAAAAGACTCATTCTTGATCTTTTTTGTGGCTTTTGATCCGATAGCAGATGTTTAGAACAATCGGCAACGACTAAAACTGTTTACAGAGATATGCAACGGAGCCATTTGACAGGATGAGCAGTATTGAAAGAATTGTTGAACAAGCGTTACAGGATGGTTATTTAACCCCTGCAATGGAAGCTGAGGTGGGGCGTATCTGTGATACAGCATCAGAGCTTTCAATTGAAGAGTACATGGCCCTTGATAGGCTGATGGGCTCACTCCTAACCGGTGAGGTCGTAGCGGTTCCTCGCAAGCAGTTTATTAATGTAATGGAAGAGCTGATACTAACTGAGGCAATTGCCCGCGTTGCTGAAATTGAGGCGAGCAACGATTGTAGTCTTGACCTGGGTGATATCGCAGCCTATGCCCTAAACCGTTTACCTCCCCTATATGCAACGACTGAAGAGGGAGCTGCCTATCAACGGGCCAAAGCTCATGAGGAACTCTCTGAGCTAATTGCGAACCAGGTAAAAGATGCTATTTCCAATAGTCTAAATCGTCCTGACTTCTTCCCTGAGCGAGAAGGTATTAAGCGCTCTAGCGATGGTTTCCTCGGTCAGATGAATGACTTACTCAAAGACTACGCTCATAAGTTTGAGCCCGCCCAGGCAGCTTGATTAGATATCAGGGCATTTAGGATATTCCTACCCCCGAAAGCCATTAGCTACAGCGGCTAACCTGACACGTAACCTGTGCCTTCGTTGGTTACGCTAAATCCTCAAAGCAGAAAAATCCAAAAAGCGTCGCCATTGGCGACGCTTTTTTTTGACTGGTTATAGAGGTCGATAGACTCGGTAGTTGAGGCTAGGGAAGATATTATCAATTTCTTCTACTTTTTCTAGCCAGCCTGAGTCAATTTTGCCGGCCATAATGTCTTCTCGCAGTTTGTCAAACCGCAACAAGTGGGAACGAGTGCGACGTACGGCATAGGGCACCATCGTGCCTGTGCGCATGATAAAGGCCCAGTCAGAGGATTGGGCTAATAGCAACTCCCGCGCAGCCTGGTTGAGAGCGCGCCACTCTAGCTCATCGGCAGGTTCACGACGAGCCAGCTCAATCATTCGTTCTGCGGCTTTATGCAAATGAGGGTAGATCCAGGCATTGGTCTCATTGAGCCAGTACTCGTGGAAACCCTTGTAGCCCCAGCTGGATTGAGAGGGACGACAGACTTGCTGAGTAGGATTATTCTGCAGGTAGTCTGCCAGGTGAGTCATCTCATAGGTGTCTTGATCAAACCAGGTTTTGCGGAAGAGGTAGTCGATAAACCAGGGACCTTCGTACCACCAGTGACCAAATAGCTCAGCATCGTAAGGTGAAATCACGATGGGCTTACGCTGCATCATGCCGTGGAGATTGGCAATCTGCTGACCTCGGTTGTGCATGAAATTGCCAGCGTGTTCGGCAGCCTTTTCGCGAGCCCAGTAGGGGTCATACCAGTCTTTGTCCGATAGCCCTAAGTTTTTGCCCGTAATTTTGTGGTACTTGATACCAACGTTTTTGCGCTGGCCGTTTGGCATCACATAGGGCTTAATGTACTCATAATCCGCGTCCCAGCCGAGGTCACGATAAAACTCACGGTATTCTGATGCACCTGGATAGCCGACTTTAGAAGACCAGACCTGTTGGGATGACTCGTGGTCACGACCAAAGGCGGCTACCCCAGTTTCGGTATAGATGGGGGCATAGGCTCCAAAGCGAGGCCGAGGGCGGGCATAGAGGATCCCGTGGCCGTCGGTGAGAAAGTAGCGCAGACCAACATCGGCCACCATCCGCTCTAACCCTTCGTAGTAGGCGCACTCTGGTAGCCAGATACCTGTGGGGGGACGGCCAAAGTTTTCTTCGTGGCTTTCCACGGCTACTTTTAGCTGGGCCCATACCGCCTCAGGATACATTTTCATTAGCGGCAGATAGCCGTGGGTGGCTCCGCAGGTAATGATGTCTAGGTTGTTGCTCTCGACATATCCTTTAAAGGCTGATATCAGGTCACCTTTGTTGTCCTCCCATACCTGGCGAGTGTGATTAAACTCGTTGGCGTAATACTCAGCTAGGTACTTAACGTGACCGTTATGTTCGTTCCGTTCGATTTCTTTTTCGGTCAGTTCCTCAAGGTTGGTTAGATGTTCGTCGTAGCGCTCTTGTAAGAGCGGATCTTTAAGCATCGACACCAGGGGTGGGGTCATGCTCATGGTCATTTTGAAATCGATGCCATCCCGCTTTAGACCATCAAACATGGTCAGCAATGGGATGTAGGTTTCGGTAATTGCCTCAAACAGCCACTCTTCTTCTAAAACGAAGTCACTCTCTGGGTGCCGAACAAAGGGAAGGTGGGCATGGAGAACCAGAGCAAGATATCCGAGAGACATAGGGCAACCTTATTACGGAACGTGAGCATCTTATAGAACATTGTCAGGCTGGCCTGAGCGATTCAAACGAGTTTTCTAAACGACAAGGGTTTGAAGAGGGTGCTGAGGCCAGGGCGTTGAATATTGCTAAGGAAAAGCCTTAGCGTGAGCCAACTGTGACGATAATGTCAGCGATCGCAAATCAAATCTTTACACTAATTTAAGCATCTCCTGAGCGCAGTAGAGCAAATGAAATCGGTAAGTCACACGTTAGTGGCGTGTATAACTGACTTTCAACTCTAAGGCGGTGCCGGGGATCGCTTCAGTAGCGATTATTTCTTTCTAAAGACGAATGACTGGCTGTGATGCTTTTCTCACCGTTGCTGATTTAGGGGCTGCACCGATCTGTTAGAAATTCCACACATCAGCATCCCAAGGAGCAGCAACGATCTTATTTTCTAGGGGTCCGTTTGTTGGAGCTGTGCTAGCTGCTGTTCTAGGTCAGCTACCTGTTTTTGCAGCTGTTTGAGGGTGCGGTGCATGTCTGGCAACCGATTGTAAATAGCCGATGATTTTAGGTACGTTCGATACGGGCTAGCCGGGGTGCCCATCATGATGCTGCCGGCCGGGACGCTGCTATGTAAACCCGCTTTAGAGCCCGCTTGGGCCCCTTTCCCGATTTTGGTATTGTTGGCGACGCCAACCTGACCCCCTAAAATAACCAGGGATTCCAGCTCCACACCCCCTGCTAATCCCACTTGAGCCGCGAGGACACAGTTGTCGGCCAGCTGACAGTTATGGGCTACATGGACCAAATTATCTAGCTTGCTATTGCGACCGATGCGGGTCTCTCCGACGGCAGGACGGTCGATAGCCGCGTTACAACCCACTTCTACGTGGTCTTCTAGGACAACAATGCCAGACTGCTGCATTTTTTCCCAGCCTTGGTCTGTGGGCACAAAGCCAAAGCCCTCGGAGCCAATCACCGCTCCGGCATGAATCGTGCAGTGAGCCCCAATGTGGGCGCGCTCGTGAATGACACAGCTAGCGTGGAGCATTGTCTGGGCTCCCACCGTGGCTTCAGGGTAAATGACGACCTGGGGATGAATACAGACATGGTCCCCGATGGTGGCTCCGCCGTGGATGACGACATAGGGACCAATGGCGACGTTTTGGCCAATGGTGGCGGTGGGGTCAATGATGGCGGTGGGATGGATGCCAGGAGCCAGGTGAAACGGCTGATAAAAAAGTGCGATCGCACGGGCAAATCCCAACCGAGGATTTTTAGTGCTAACCCAGGCCAACCCCCGCTCATTGGCCTGGGTTTGGAGCGCATCACTGGTCGGCAAAATCAGGGCCGTATTAACCGTGGTCTCGATGTAGGGCGCAAACTTTTTACCTTCAACGTAGCTAATGGTGTCAGGTAGAGCGGCTTGGACCGCGCTCACTCCCACGATATCTGGGTCCAAATCAGGTCGGGCGTCAAGACTGGATGTTTCAGCAATGCCTAGCTGTTTGACAATCTCGCTGAATTTCATGGGTGCCGCCCTCTTGCTCTCTCCAGCGTCAGGCTATCAAAAAAACTCTGGTCTTGCTGAGACTCGCTGGGAATTCTTGCGCTTAGCCAAGAGGCCCATGACCGCTATACCGGCCCAGCTGCCAAATCAGCACCATCAGCGCGCTCTAAAAAAGCGACACATTCCACATGGGCCGTTTGAGGAAAGAAGTCAGCGGGCTGCACCAGGGTGAGCTGATATTGGCCGCACAATACTTTTAGATCTCGGGCCAGCGTTGCTGGGTTACAGCTCATGTAAACGATGCGGGCGGGTTTGATTTTCGCTAAGGAGTTTAGAACGTTGAGATCGCATCCCTTGCGAGGCGGATCGAGCACAACCACATCGATAGGGGCCGACTGCTGTGTACTAACCTCCAACAGCAAATGCTCCACGGGGCCAGCAAAAAAATCCGTATTCTTTAGCCCATTTAGAGTCGCATTTTGTCGAGCCTGAGCCACTGCCTCTGCTTGAGCCTCAATGCCGATGCAGCGAGCTACCCGCTGGGCGATGGGTAGCGACAAGGTGCCAATGCCACAGTAAGCATCAATGACCGTCTCATTCCCTTGCAGCGCCAGCTGGTCCAAAATCACCTGAACTAGAGCCTCTGCTTGAATCGTATTGACTTGAAAGAACGTCGTGGGCTGAATCTGCAGCCGTAGCCCTAAAAATAACTCCTCTATGTAAGGCTGACCCGCCAGACAGCGCGTATCTTCTCCAAACACGGTATTCGTTTGCTTTGAATTGATATTTAGACACACCCCCACCAGGTCAGAATGGGTCTCCAACCACGCTTCTGCCTGTTCTTTGACATCTGGCAGGTAGCCAGTGGTCACCAGAGTCAGGAGGGTCTGACCCGTATGTGCTCCCACCCGTAAGGCCAGATGGCGCAGCCGACCCTGGTGCTTTTTCTCGTTATACAGACTCCAGCCTCGGGTTTTGATGGTCTCTTTAGCATCTACCAGCAGAGGGTTGAGCGCTTCGTGCTGAATCGGACACTGGTTTAAGTTCACAATTTGATGGGTGCCTTTGCGGTAGTACCCCGCTTTGACCGTGCCGCTGGTGCCTCGCGCCAGCGGATACGTTGCCTTGTTGCGATATCTCAACGGATCTGGGGCTGCCAAAACAGGTCGTACTTCGACTGTTTCAAACCCGCCAAGCCGTGCCAAAACAGACCTAACCTGCTGTTCTTTGGCCTGGAGCTGTTGGGAGTAGGCCACCGCCTGCCACTGACAGCCGCCACATTTATCAGCCACGATGCAGGCCGGACGTATCCGATCTGATGAGGGCTCGAGAATATCTAGCCGTTTGCCGTGACTATAGGCCGGTTTGACCCGCGTTAGTCGTACCTGTAGCCGGTCGCCGGGCACAGCGTCCGCGACAAACACGACTCGATCCTGCCAGCGCCCTACACCGTCTCCGCTATTGGTGAGCTCATCGATGGTTAGCTCAATCACCTCTCCCTGCTGCCAGCGGGAGGCATGTGCGACTGAAGTCATAGTGCTGTCTGCCATAAATGAGGTTGGTGTGAGGATTCGATTCACCGCTGCGATCGCTTAATTCTATGGCAACAACAAAAGTTCGCAACATCGACGATTCTGATCTTTTGTAAACTCTCTTAACATCTCTCTCATGCTAGGAAACACGACCAGTTATTATCTAAAGGATAAAAATCTTTTGAACAGGGCCAAGAAATCCTTCCCTTGTGTGCCCTAGAGTCGTTACACTGTAGTTAATACGAGTCACCGCATTCACTAAGCTATGTCTGTTGTTAGCCAAGTAATTCTCAATGCAGATGATGAGCTGCGCTATCCTACCAGCGGCGAGCTCAAGGGTATTAAAGACTTCTTGCAGACAGGTCCCCAGCGCCTGACTATTGCCCAAAAGCTGGCTGAAAATGAAAAGAAAATCGTTGATCAAGCTAGCAAAGCGCTCTGGCGTCGTCGTCCCGACTTTATTGCACCGGGTGGTAATGCAGCTGGTCAAAAGGAAAGGGCGCTGTGTCTACGTGACTACGGCTGGTATCTGCGTCTCATCACCTATGGCATCATCGCTGGCGATAAAGATCCCATTGAAAGCATCGGACTTGTGGGTGTTCGTGAGATGTACAATGCCCTTGATGTTCCTGTCCCTGGCATGGTGGCAGCGATTGAATGTCTAAAGGATGCTTCCTTGGCGCTTTTGACTGAAGCGGAAGCCGCTGAAGCTGCGCCCTATTTTGACTACATCATTCAAGCAATGGCTAGCTAGCAATCACTGGTTAGTTGCGCTTAACTTTGAATAAAAGTGGAGAAGGGAGTACATTTGATCGTGCTTCCTTCTTTGTTTTAAACACGCCGGAGGTGCTGTCGTAAACCATGAGCGAAATGGTGTCTGCTAAGCAACGTCGTCAAGGCTGCAAACTAGGCACTGTGGTGAAGTCTAACTCTCACTGCGACTATGTTGTGCAGCTAGACACAGATAGGGATGTTAATACCCCCCCAACGGTTAGCGACTATGGCTTTGGTCAGTTTGTCTCGTTAGAGACCGACCGGCACTGGGCGGTTGGTATCATCTACAACTCGCAGTTGTTTAACCCGGCCTTCTTAAACGGTGGTCCGCAGCTCACTACAGTACCTGATCCGCTGTTCACACCCGATCTGATTCAGGAGACAAAAACTCTGCTCAATATAGTGCTGGTAGGCAATTTGGTATACCAAGATGACCGCATCTATGGAAAGCAAGGAATTCCTCGCAATGTAGTGCCTGTAAATACACCGGTTTATGGCATGGATGTCGAAGCGCGCCATCGATTTCATTTGAATGCCAATAATCAGCCCCAATTTCAATACTATGGGCATCTGCTGAGCGGTGGTGGAGCGTTTGCGACTCAGCTAACCCAGCAGATACTGTCCGAACTGAGCGCTTCAGACCTCTTTACAGGTAGCGAGCAGCGAGCCCTACAGGTGCTTTGCAAAGAACTCACCTGGAAGAACACCTTAGGAGTAATAAAGTAGAAATCTGATGTCAGGATTTGAAGATATCAGTGATTCATATCAAGAAAAATGTGATCAAATGTGATCATAATCACAGGTGAATGATGACTTGGATCGCTCTTATAACTGGGTAAATTCAGCATACTAAGGATGACTCAACTCTAGCCGAGTCATCTACAGGGAACACACAACCAGCCGATAGAACTCGCGGGAGTTCTGTCGGTTTTTTTTTGAGAGAACCGAGAACCGACACATAAGCCGTCGGGAATAGGGTTTAAAATCAACCCTTGTCCACTCCTGCTGGCTTATCAATGTCTACGAGCGCATCTTCCCCGATTCCGTTTTCTGCTGAGGAAATTTCTTCCGAGGGGTTAAAACCTGGTGAATACGATGAAATTGTCCAGCGTTTAGGGCGTCATCCTAACCGAGCTGAGCTGGGCATGTTTGGCGTTATGTGGTCAGAACACTGCTGCTATAAGAATTCTCGACCCTTACTCAAGCAGTTTCCCACCGAAGGTCCACGTATCTTGGTGGGGCCAGGAGAAAATGCTGGCGTTGTAGATGTAGGTCACGGTCAGCGGCTGGTTTTTAAAATTGAATCCCATAACCATCCGTCAGCAGTAGAACCATTTCAAGGGGCGGCAACGGGAGTGGGAGGGATTCTTCGAGATATTTTTACCATGGGTGCTCGTCCGATCGCGGCGCTAAATGCATTGCGATTTGGTACGTTGGATGACCCCAATACTCGCCGCATTTTTTCAGGTGTGGTTTCGGGTATCTCCCACTATGGCAACTGCTTTGGTGTGCCAACAGTGGGTGGGGAAATTTATTTTGATCAAGCCTATGTGGGTAACCCTTTGGTTAACGCCATGGCTATCGGCCTGATGGAAACCAAAGAAATCGTGAAATCGGGGGCTTCTGGCATTGGTAACCCGGTGCTCTATGTGGGTTCGACTACCGGACGAGATGGTATGGGGGGAGCTAGCTTTGCCAGTGCTGAGCTAACGGATGAGTCTGAGGCCGATCGCCCAGCGGTACAGGTGGGTGACCCGTTTCTTGAAAAGTCTTTGGTCGAGGCATGTCTTGAAGCCTTTAAGACCGGAGCTGTGGTAGCGGCTCAAGACATGGGCGCTGCCGGAATTACCTGTTCTACGTCTGAGATGGCGGTCAATGGTCGTGTGGGGATTGAGCTGGACCTCGATAAGATACCTGTCCGGGAGACGGGTATGGTGCCCTATGAGTATCTCTTGTCAGAATCCCAAGAGCGCATGCTATTTGTTGGTGAAAAGGGGCGGGAACAGGAGCTGATTGATATTTTTGAGCGCTGGGGATTACATGCTGTAGTGGCAGGTGAGGTGATTGAAGCGCCTATTGTCCGAATTTTATTTCAAGGTGAGGTAGCTGCAGAGGTGCCTGCTTCGGCCCTAGCGGACAATACGCCGCTGTACGAGCGAGAGGTGTTGGCTGAGCCTCCGGACTATGCCCAAGCTGCCTGGGCCTGGCAAGAGAGCCATCTGCCTCACTGTACGGTAGACGGTATTAATGGTCAGTCTTGGAATGATGTCATGCTGGCTTTACTCAGTACGCCGTCTATTGCTTCCAAACAGTGGGTGTATCAGCAGTATGATCACCAAGTGCAAAATAATACGGTGACGATGCCAGGCGGGGCGGATGCGGCAATTTTGCGCCTACGACCGTTGGAGGGCGATGACGGTACGAGCCGTAATGCTGGGGTGGCGGCGACTACTGACTGTAATCCTCGCTATGTGTATTTGGACCCCTATGAGGGGGGAGTAGCCGCCGTGGCTGAGGCGGCGCGCAATCTTAGCTGTGTGGGGGCAGAGCCCATTGCCGTGACTGACAATCTTAATTTTGGTAGTCCTGAAAAGCCTGTGGGCTACTGGCAGCTGGCAGAGGCCTGTCGAGGTCTGGCCTCTGCCTGTCGTGACTTTAATACGCCAGTGACCGGTGGCAACGTGTCGCTATATAACGAAACCGTTGACAGCGATGGTAATCCTCAACCGATCTATCCCACTCCGGTAGTTGGTATGGTGGGCGTTATTGATGATTTAGACAAGATATGCGGGCAAAGCTGGCAGTGCGCTGACGACCAGATTTACTTGTTGGGGGCTCCTTTGGCGGCAGAGTCTGACGGCTCAGTAACGTTGGGCGCTTCGGACTATCTTAAGGTGGTTCATGGTCAGGTTGCCGGACGTCCACCTAAGGTCAATATTGCCCTAGAGTTGAGGGTACAGGCGGCCTGTCGCCATGGTATTCGTCAGGGTTGGATTACGGCGGCCCATGACTGTGCGGAGGGCGGAGTTGCGATCGCACTGGCCGAATCAGCTATCGGTGGCAACCTAGGCGCTACTATCACCCTGCCAGACTCCGACTGCCGCTATGATTCCCTACTCTTTGCCGAAGGCGGTGCCCGGATCGTAGTGACTGTAGGCACTAACCATAAAGCAGCCTGGGAAAGCTACCTCAGCACACAGCTTGACCATCATTGGAATTTGCTGGGTGCCGTTGCTGCCGATGCCCCTTTGACCATCCAAACAGCTCAGTTTGAGCCCCTAATTGTTCTAGACGTTGCCACTATGGACGATAGCTGGCGCTACGCTATAGAAAGGGCATTGAGCAATTAAACAACCCTGATTAATCTGATGGCGCAACCGGCCTACAGTTTGCTAAGGATGCTAGGATCGTGGTGATTAAGAAAATATTAAGCTGATTTTCTCCCAAGCTTTCTATTTGGTGTTTAACCCGCTAGCGTCTCAGGCTCATAGATACTAGCTGCTTCCTTTGCCGTTACCAACGCTAAGTGGATTTACGATGCCTCTTCCCTTTGATAGTTTTTCGTCCCCTGCTTCTATGGATGTTCACCCTGACAAGCCTGAAGAAGCCTGTGGTGTATTTGCTGTTTTTTCTCCCACGGATGATGTTGCGACACTGACCTATTTCGGTCTTTATGCATTGCAGCATCGTGGACAAGAATCAGCCGGTATTGCCACATTTGATCACGGTAGTATCAATATCCACAAGGATATGGGACTGGTTTCCCAAGTATTTGACGAAGAGGTGCTAGAACGACTGCCCGGCCAGTGGGCGGTGGGACATACTCGCTACTCCACAACCGGATCGAGTCGAGTCGATAATGCACAACCGGCTATTTTATCGACTCGACTTGGAGAAATGGCGCTGGCCCATAACGGCAATGTAGTCAATGCGGCCAAGCTGCGTGAAGAAATTCTCAAGCGCGACCACACGCTAGTTACTACGACCGATACTGAACTAATCGCCCTATTTATGGCAGATGCCGTCAATGATGGCAAAGATTGGATCGAGGCCGCTGTTGACGCGTGCAAACGCTGCGAAGGCGCGTTTAGTTTGACGATTGCTACCCCCGAGGGAATTCTGGCGATTCGTGACCCCAATGGTATTCGGCCCTTAGTGCTAGGCTACGTTGGCGGTGACGATCCTAACAACGGTCCTGGTCGGTATGCGGTTGCGTCTGAAACCTGTGGTTTAGACATCGTCAATGCTCACTATATGCGTGATGTTCAGCCAGGTGAGCTGCTATGGATTAGCGATATGGGTATCAAGTCGGTGCAGTGGGCTCAGCCAGAGCGTCGACTATGCATTTTCGAAATGGTTTACTTTGCTAGACCTGACAGTGTCTATCACGGAGAAAGTCTGTATAGCTATCGTAAGCGCCTGGGCAATATTCTGGCTCAAGAGTCACCGGCAGATGTGGATTTGATTATGCCAGTGCCGGACTCAGGTATTCCTGCTGCCATTGGCTTTGCTGAGTCTTCTGGTATTCCCTACGCAGAGGGACTGATTAAAAACCGCTACGTGGGTCGTACGTTTATTCAACCGACTCAAATCATGCGTGAAGCGGGTATTCGCATCAAGCTAAATCCTCTGCGGGATGTGCTAGAGGGCAAGCGGATCTTGCTAGTTGATGACTCCATTGTAAGAGGCACCACCAGCCGCAAAATTGTGAAGGCGTTGCGTGATGCAGGCGCAATTGAAGTACACATGCGGATTTCGTCGCCCCCTGTAACCCACCCGTGTTTCTATGGCATTGATACCGACAGTCAAGATCAGCTAATTGCGGCAACAAAATCTGTCGAAGAAATTGAGGCACAAATCGGAGTCGATTCCCTGGCCTATCTCAGCTGGCAGGGAATGTTAGATGCCACCAGGCAAGATACCAGTACGTTCTGCTCCGCCTGCTTTACTGGCGATTATCCAGTGGAGATTCCAGCCATGTTCAAGCGCTCCAAGCTAATGTTAGAAAAAACCCCTGTGGAAGCTTAACTGTTAGCCATTATCCGGACCCTCAAGCAGGACTTTCGGCTGTTTGAGGGTTCGCTCAGCGCTATTTCATAGGAAATCTTAGTTACCTATTTCAGTTGTTGTAGGGTAAACCATGCCTGCTGGGGGATGAATTCGGGTTTGGTATGACTACAGTCTAAATAATTTGTATAGATGTCTGTATGTGTAATGTTGAATAAAGGTGATAGAGCCAGGCGTCAGAGTAAAAGTCCTATATCCTGATTACGCCGCCGGTAAAACCGGCGTGGTTCTGGCTCAGGAAACCTTGCAAGATGGTTCTACAACTGGATATTGGCTAGTGCAAATTGATGATGAGGACGAGATGATACTGGCACTGTCCCCACAAGAAGTCCAGATTTTATAGAGACCTTGTGATATCTGAATGCCTTTGTGATATAGCCTTCTATCAAATGAGTTAAGAATTTATATTCCGATAATTCTTACAGCAGCTAACCTGAGGTGAATCCGTCGAAGCTTATCCATAAAAAAGGCTCCGCATCGCGGAGCCTTTTTTGTTAAAGCACTAGGCTGCTTAACTTAGAAGCTGAAGGTAGAACGGATAGCACCGTAAAGGGCATCATCACCACCGTCAAGCTCACCGTAGATTACAGCAGGAGTCAGAGTCCAATACTCGTTAATCTTCATGGAGTAGTAAGCTTCAGCAACTTCGTTATCATCGAAGTCTTCAGCGTAGAAGATACCAGCAGCGTTACCAGTACCGAGGAAGTCAGTAACTGCAACACCACCCTGCCAGCTCTCATCACCGTCTTGATCAGCGTAGAAACCACCGATTTCAAAGCCGCCGAAGTCTAGGTTTAGAAGACCTGCAATGATGGCATCATCATCAACCAAGTCGGACTCACCATCCATATAAGTGATAGCAGCGTCAATGAGGCCATCGGTCAGGAAGTTTAGCTGAACAATGTACTCATACTCTTCGAAGATACCAGTACCGGAATCCTGGCCATCACCCGTTGCATAACCAGCATCAAGAATGATGTTGTCAGTAAATGCAATGTTGAAGCCAACGCCCAGAGAATCGCCACCGATACCTAGCTGATCGTAGAACTGAGGACCGCCGTAGTCAGCAACGCTGGGACCGTCGAAAGGAACGATAGTGCTAGTTACAAAGTCATCAGAGACAGTGCTGTTAGCGGAAACGATAGCGGAAACGCGGCTACCGATGGGGAAAGCGTAATAGACATCGTCCAATTTGACATTGTCATTATCACCACCAGAACCACCGCTGGAAAGACCCCCAGCAGCTTCGGTCAGAGAGTTCTCATTGTCTCCAGCCTGGAAGCGAATACGCAAACGGTCTTCACCAGTGAAGCTAGTGTCAAAGTTCAGACGAGCACGATACTCGAAGGTAGTCTCATCGTTTGCATCGGGAGCATCAAAAGGTACGACCAGGTGAGCATCCAACTGACCCTTAAGCTTAGTAGTTGTAGAGAACTGGTTAGCTTCTAGTTCAGCTACGTCAGCTTCTAGAGTGTCAACACGGCCGCGGATAGTAGCTAGTTCAGCAGCAAACTCTTCTTGCAAGCGACGGATGGTGTCGAGGTCGTCGCCATCAGTACCGCCAATTAGCTGAACAATTACGTCCAAGCAAGCGTTCAAACCAGCAGCAAACTCATAACGAGTCATAGCGCGGTTGCCGCGGTATGAGCGGTCAGGATAACCCTCAAGACAGCCGTACTCTTCTACAAGGCGCTGCAGAGCAGTGTAAGCCCAGTCAGAAGGAAGTACATCAGACAGCTCAGAAACGCTAGTAACCTGAGCAAGCTGGATAGAATCGGAGCTGCTTAGAGCATCAACGCTTACGGTCTCAGCAGTCTCAGCGGCAATACCAGTGCTAGATAGGACGGTTCCTACAACAAAGGGGCTAGCTAGAAAAGCCTTCCACAAATTAGACATTATTTTAATTCTCCTCACACCTTAGGAAGAAAGTAAGCAGACAGCAAAATTACTGAGCTGCAATCAATCATCTTGCCTGAATTAAAAAGCTACAGCAGCGCTTTGAAGCACTGTGCTTACGCTCAATAATTACTACAGCTAATGCTAGCAGATCTCTCTAGGAAGAGCTAGCACCTCGTACAACCTTTTAGTTAGCTAAAGCTGATGTTTAGTTGTACGTTCCATTAAAATAATCGGCCTATTGGCTAATGAGAGAAATTTTATGCCAGTTCAGAGAGTGTCTGAGCCAGTTGAAAATCCTTGGTCGTCAGCCCTCCTGCATCGTGAGTAGTCAGGCTAATGGTTACTCGATTGTAGGAAATGGCAAGATCCGGATGATGGCCTGCAGCTTCAGCAGGGGCGACCACTTTATTGACGTATGCAATTGCCTCAATAAAGTTCTTGAAGGTTAAAACAGTCTGGATTGAATTACCTTCTAGAGTCCAGTCAGTTAGTGTAGCGAGCCTAGACTGAACTTCTGTAGAGGATAGACGATTAGACATGAGAACGACGGATTCCTGAGGCTGGGAGAGCAAATGATAAGCAAGGGCCGAACACGTGACGTGTCTTACAACCGCTTTAAAAAAACTATCCGCTCCTATCGGGGAAGCGCTTTAGCGACTTCAAAGATAGGAGCGGTCTAGTGGGGTCTTAGGTTGAAACCAGACTGCCGGAAGGAACTCTAGCGGGTCAGTTTCAAAATCTTGAAGCTGGTTCTAGAGAACAGCCCCGGCACACAGCCGGCTCACGTCAACCTGAAGACCCACGCGTATACAACTACTTTCACTCATGGGCATCACCTCCTTATCCCTAAACGGTTTTAGTACCAGGAGCGCTTAGCGCTTACTGCAATATAGCACAGGTATTTAGATAAGGGAGATAAGGCCCAAAAAAACGGCTCTGACCTCAAAAGACCAGAGCCGTCATTCATTTGCTATCTGTAAATTCTTACAGAGCGTTACCGCGAGGTAGTACCTCTTCGGGGAATACAAACTTCTCGTGGGGCTGGTCCT